>ERZ773065.303-NODE-303-length-30805-cov-5.895480_pt1 | contig 30805 bp, 28 predicted proteins | sample MGYA00580623_ERZ773065 | MGnify/ENA primary metagenome ERZ773065 (study PRJEB29015, sample SAMEA2738017) | human oral metagenome | biome: human oral; feature: human-associated habitat; material: dental | place: China | collected 2047 ... | reverse complement strand
GAGTCTTCTGCGCCTGGGGTCGCCTTTCTTTGCTGACTTTCTTTGGCGAGATAAAGAAAAAAGGTAGGAAAGTCAGCGGGGTGCGCTGCCGCACAGCGCAACGGCATCAAGAGAAGCCTCGCGGGTGGAAGTCAGCACGCAGGCTATGGCAATTCCTATATTTAAAGTGTCTCAGGGTACCTGCCCTGAAGTCCATTATCCACGCGGGGTTCGGGGCATCTCCCCGACAGGGAGAAAATTAGAAAAACCCTGGGGGCGGAAGTGCAGGCGCATCTCTTAAAAGAGGTAGCCTGAAGCCCGTGTATTTAGGTCATCTCCGAAGGGTATGCTCTGGAGCCCTTGTATTTAGGGCGTTTCAGAGTGGGTGCCCTGAAGCCCTTATAAATAGGGCGTTTGCGGGCAGTGTGCTCTGAGACGCCCTATCCACGCGGGTTTCCGGGGCATCTTGCGGAAAAGCCCAAGAGTGCACGCGGTGGGAGCGACACGTGCCAGTGTTGCTGTACGCAGCCCAAACCGGTCGCGCACTGGCTTGACCCACGGCAATTTCGCTACAATGGCGCGTCCAACGCATTTACGCCCCGAATTCAAGTTTCAGACATTTCCAGAAAGGCACAATCATGGATCGCATCTTCAACTTTAGCGCCGGCCCGGCGACCCTGCCGCAGGCCGTTCTCGAACAGGCGCGCGACGAACTCGTCAACTGGCGGGGCAGCGGTATGTCGGTGATGGAAATGTCACACCGCGGCAAGGAGTACATGAGCATCCACGCCGAGGCCGAGGCCGATCTGCGCGAGCTGCTCGGCATTCCGGCCAATTACAAGGTGCTATTTCTGCAGGGAGGCGCCTCTTCGCAGTTCGCCATGGTGCCGATGAACCTGCTACGCGGAAAAACCTCGGCCGACTATCTCAACACAGGCGAATGGTCGAAGAAGGCAATCAAGGAAGCCAAAAAATTCGCTGACGTTAACATCGTCGCCTCCTCTGAAGACAAAAATTTCACCTATGCGCCCGCACAAGACGCCTGGCAACTCGATCCAAACGCCGCGTACGTGCATTACACGCCGAATGAAACCATCGGCGGCGTCGAAATATTCTGGACGCCGGAAACCGGCAACGTACCGCTGGTTGCCGACATGTCGTCAAATATCCTCTCCCGCCCTGTCGATGTTGCAAAATTCGGCCTGATCTATGCAGGCGCGCAAAAGAATATCGGCCCGGCCGGCCTGACGATCGTCATCGTGCGGGAGGATTTGCTTGGCGAAACGCTCAAGGGAACGCCGACGATGTTTGATTACAAGATCGCCGCCGACAATGATTCGATGTACAACACGCCGCCCACTTTCGCCATCTACATCGCCGGCCTGGTGTTCAAATGGCTGCGCGCCAAAGGCGGCCTCGCAGTCATGGAAAAAGAAAACATTGCCAAAGCGGCGCTGTTGTACGACTTTCTCGACATATCGGAATTTTTCATTTCACCGGTGGCCAGGGAAAACCGGTCGCGCATGAACGTTCCCTTTACGCTCAAAAATACCGACCTCGACGAGGAATTTCTCAAGCGTGCGAAGGCGCGCGGCATGATCCAGCTCAAGGGGCATCGCTCGGTGGGCGGCATGCGTGCTTCGATTTATAACGCGATGCCGATCGAAGGCATCAAAACACTGGTCGAACTGATGCGGGAATTTGAAAAACAGCACGCATAAACCGCCGGCCCAGATGTCCGGGCCGCTGCTCACCGACTCATCTGAATCCAGATACTTTTCCTAGGGATCACGCACACCATGAACCGTAAAATCCTGACGCTCAACGCCATTTCCAAGAAAGGACTGGCTCGCCTGCCCGAAAGCTATACAACCGCTAACGATATGGAAGCACCGGATGCCATCCTTGTCCGTTCGCAGAATATGCACGAAATGGCGATCCCCCCCAGCGTACTGTGCATCGGACGCGCCGGCGCTGGGACTAATAACATTCCGATCAAAGCGATGAGCGAAAAGGGCATCGTCGTTTTCAATACACCCGGCGCTAACGCCAATGCCGTCAAGGAACTGGTGATCGCCGGCATGCTGATGGGCACGCGCAATCTCTTTCCGGCATTGCGCTTCGTCAGCGGGCTGGTCGGCGATGATGAATCGCTGCAAAAGCAGGTCGAGTCGGGCAAAAAGCGCTTTGTCGGCCACGAATTGCGGGGCAGCACGCTGGGCATTATCGGCCTGGGCGCCATCGGCTCCAAACTGGCTGAAGCAGCCATCCAGCTCGGCATGAATGTCATCGGCTACGATCCGGACATTACCGTCGAAGCGGCCTGGCGGCTGCCCTCGCAGGTGCGCCGGTCGGCCAGCATTGACGATCTCGTCAAGCGCGCCGATTTCATCAGTCTGCACGTGCCGTTACTGCCCGCCACCCGCGATCTGATCAACGCCGAGCGCATCAAGTTGATGAAAAAAGGCGTGGTACTGCTCAATTTCTCACGCGAAGGCATCGTCAACGACGCCGCGGCGCTGGACAGTCTCAACGAAGGCCGACTACACGCCTATGTGTGTGACTTCCCGAGTAATCTGCTGCGCCCGCACCCCAACTTCGTTTCATTGCCTCACCTGGGCGCTTCGACCGAAGAAGCCGAGGAAAACTGCGCCATCATGGTATCGGAGCAGATCGCTGATTATCTCGAAAACGGCAACATCCAGAATTCCGTGAATTTTCCCAACATCGCCATGCCGCGTGAGTCCCGTTACCGGCTTGCCATCGCCAATGCCAACGTGCCCAACATGTTGGGGCAGATTTCTACGGCACTGGCCGATGCGGGGCTGAACATCCATAACATGGTCAACAAATCACGGGGGGATATGGCCTTCACACTGGTCGATGTCGAAACCGAAATTTCCGTGAAAATCATCGAGCAACTGGCGGCGATCGATGGTGTATTGCGCGTGCGCTATCTGCCGTCGTAACATGACATGCCGTGACCGGGCGTGCCCGCACCGGCATCGGGTTGCCAGCACGACCGATACGTAACACCGCAGACAAAGGCAGCGCGCACGCGCTGCTTTTTCTGTCGAAATCGATGCCCCATATTTATGTTTGTATCAGTAGGGAGAAAGAGATGAAAACCCTCCGGAACACTTTTTTCATTGGCCTGCTCGCGCTCCTTGGATTACTGACCGGCTGTGCAACCGAGGAGTCGCGGACATTGGCGACGACGCAAACGGTCGCCACGACTCGCCCATATACCGGCGTCCGGCAACAGATTGCCGTCGGCAAGTTCGACAACCGCTCGAATTTCATGCGCGGTGTATTTACCAATGGCGTCGACCGGCTGGGCAGTCAGGCCAAAACGATTCTGGTGTCGCATTTGCAGCAGACGAACCGGTTTATCGTACTTGACCGCGAGAATATGGGAGAAATCCGGCAGGAAGCGGAATTTTCCAAACGGCAGCAGTCGATTCAAGGCGCGCGCTACGTCATCACCGGCGATGTCAGTGAATTTGGGCGCAAGGAAGTCGGCGATCATCAACTGTTCGGCATCCTGGGACGCGGCAAGCAGCAGGTCGCCTATGCCAAGGTCACGCTGAACGTCGTTGACGTGGGCACTTCGCAGGTCGTTTACTCCGCCAGCGGCGCGGGTGAATATTCGCTGTCGAACCGCGAAATCATCGGTTTTGGCGGCACGGCGAGCTATGACTCGACGCTCAACGGCAAAGTGCTCGATCTGGCGATTCGCCAAGCTGTCGATGCGCTTGTCGCCGGCATCGAATCCGGCGCCTGGCAGGCCGGCAATTAAACATCAAAAACAGTAGCGATGAGTTGGGGAACCCTATGCGCCTCCTAATTTCCACACTGTGCGCCGCGCTCCTGACAGCGTGTGCGGCGCCACGTGAACCGCTCTATTACTGGGGAAATTTCCCGGCACAGCAATATGCCTACCTCCAGGGGGGGCAGGGGCCGGAAGAAGGCATCCAGGCGCTTGAAAAGACCCGTGAAGAAGCCAAGGCGCAAGGAAAACCCTTGCCGCCGGGGTTCCAGGCCCATCTTGGACTGCTGTATGGTCAAACGGGACGAACCGACCTGTTCGAACAGTATCTGGCAGCGGAAAAACAGCAGTATCCAGAAAGTGCTGCCTACATCGATTTTCTGCTCCAGAAAAATCCGCTCGAGAAAGCCCCGCCGAGTACACCCCATTCGGATCAGACAGGTTCGGAAAAACCCCAATCGGGCAAGGCAATGCCCGAATATAAAAACCCAGTAAAAAACGTCCATAGAGGCCAATGATGCGTCTGCATGCCCCTCTGCGGTGCTTCGCCGCACTATTGCCAATCCTCGCCCTGCTTGCCGGCTGCGCCAAGCAGGCAGTCAAGCCGTTTGACTACACCGCGTTTAAGACGGCGCGCCCTGCGTCGATCCTCGTACTGCCGCCGCTCAACAGTTCTCCGGACATCAAGGCGAGCGACAGCGTCATGTCGCACACAAGCGTGCCGCTGGCCGAATCCGGTTATTACGTGTTTCCGGTCACGCTGACTGAAGAAACCTTCAAGCAAAACGGGCTAACCGTCCCCGCCGATATCCATGCGCTGCCATTTGACAAACTGCGCCAGATTTTCGGCGCAGACGCCGCGCTGTATATCGATGTCGTGCATTACGGGACTTCTTACGCCTTGCTGGCCAGCGAAACGCGCGTCACCGCGAAGGCACGGCTGGTCGATCTGCGCAGCGGTACGGAACTCTGGAACGGCGCCGCAACGGCCTCAAGCGCCGAAGGGCGAGGTGATAGCGGCGGCGGGCTGATCGGTATGCTGATCAGCGCCGCCTTGTACCAGATCGCCGAAACGGTCGTCGACCACGGTCATCGGATTGCCGAGATCACCGATGCACGCCTGCTGTATGCGGGGCGCCCGCATGGCATGCTTTATGGCCCGCGTTCGCCGATGTACCTGAAAGACGGCGTTCCGGCGGAATGAAACCGTGATGCCCCGGCAACAGCCCTGCCAAGCTGCCTCAACGGCCTTCATTACCCGTTCATTTTTCAGGAACAGGGCGTGAAGGTACGATTGACGCTTCCCATCAACCGCCAGACTTTACCGAAAGTTTTTTCATGCGAATCGAACAGGATCTGAAACTTGATTTCAAAGATGTTCTCATCCGCCCCAAACGCTCGACGCTCAGTTCGCGCTCCGAAGTCGATATTGCCCGTGAATTCGTTTTCCTGCATTCGCAGCAGAAATATCACGGCATCCCGATCATTGCCGCCAATATGGACTCGACCGGCACGTTCGAGATGGGACGCACACTGGTTCGGCATCGATTATCAACAGCCTTGCACAAGCATTACGGCGAAAGCGAACTGCTCGCCTTTTTTGCCGAACAGACCGATGCCATGCTGCCGATTTTCTACTCGATGGGCATTACGTCGCCCGATTATGAAAAATTCCAGCGCGTCATGAAAGCTGCCAACGGCAGCATTCGCCACGTCTGCGTCGACGTTGCCAACGGCTATACCAAACCTTTCATCCGCTTCATCCATAAGCTGCGCGCTGCCTATCCCAACATCACAATCATGGCCGGCAATGTCGTTACGGGCGAAATGACCGAGGAGCTGATTCTCGATGGCGTCGATATTGTCAAAGTCGGCATCGGCCCCGGTTCGGTCTGTACAACGCGCAAAATGGCGGGGGTTGGCTATCCGCAGCTGTCCGCGATCATCGAATGCGCTGACGCCGCACACGGGCTACGCGGCCTCATCTGCGCCGACGGCGGCTGCACCTCACCAGGCGACATTGCCAAGGCTTTCGGTGCCGGCGCGGATTTCGTCATGCTCGGCGGGATGCTTGCCGGCCACGATGAGTGCGGCTCGGAAATCGTCGAGGTCGACGGCGTGCGCAAAATGCGTTTTTACGGCATGAGTTCACGCGAGGCGATGAACAAATACGCCGGCGGGGTTGCCGTCTACCGCGCCTCGGAAGGTAAAGAGGTGTTGCTCGACTGCCGCGGCTCGGTCGAAAACACGCTCCAGGATATTCTGGGCGGCGTCCGTTCCGCCTGCACCTATGTGGGCGCACGCACGCTCAAGGAGCTTTCCAAACGCACGACCTTCGTGCGCGTGACGCAGCAATTGAACGAGATCTTCGGCGCATCGTAGATTGGGTCGTGCCGCTGAATAGCGCTCCGCGCAAGGTCGGCCTGACAGCTGCATGGGCGGTGCGTGCGGCAACGCTGCGCACGCCTTAGCGCAATCGCGTAAAGACCAGGCGCGGATCGCGCATTGCCGTGCTTTTGAGCGCTTGCTGCCGTACTGCGCATGACTACCGGCCGTTTCGGCACAGGCAAACATCGACATCAGATGCCGCTGCCGAAGGGGCGCGTTATCATTGCCGCCTGATGCAATAAGGCAAATGACCACTATAGGCAAAATTGAGTGTCGACGATCCCAATGGAAGCAACGAAATCCATGACCGGAACCGTGCACACCGTCATCGTCAGTAAGGCGGACATGATGCGGTATTACGATCCGGAACGCATCCAGGGGTACTGCCGCACTTGTGAGAAATACGGCCAGTTCTGGTCGTGCCCGCCTTTTGAAAGCTCACCGCTGGAACAGTTGCCGCCATGGACGCACGCCATTTTGGTCACCCAGAAAACCTGGGTGGAACCCGGCTCGACGAAAGAGCGCCTCATCGAGCAATTCCTTGCCGCCCGCCAGATTCTGGTCAATACGCTGAAACACTGGGAACGCGACGGCTGCCTTTCGGTCATTGCCGGCCACTGTTCCGGCTGTTCAAAATGTACGCGCCCGCGCGGCATCGCCTGCCAGGTGCCGTCCAGAATGCGCTATTCACTCGAAGCGCTGGGCTTCGACGTCACCGCACTGGCCGAAAAACTGGCAGGACAATCATTGCACTGGCCTAAAAGCGGCGTGCCGGATTATCTACTCACCGTCGGCGCGCTATTGTGCCGGGATCAGGCACTTGCCCTGGCATGGAAACAAAATGAGTCGGCGATGCAAACGGCACCTATCCACCCGCCACGCCATCCAATCACCATTCAACGCCGCACTTAATCCGCCGTTGTCGCTTGTAACGTACTCCGGCAACTCCGGAAACCTGTATTCAGGTTGCGATCATCTCGCCAGCCAAGGCGTTTGCCAGGTAAACATACTCTTTGACGGTCAGCATTTCGGCGCGTGCCGTGGGCGTGATGGCGAGCCGCGCCCAATCGGCTTCGGAGAAATAGGCCGATAGCGTATTACGCAGCATTTTTCGACGCTGGGAAAAAGCGGCCGCGACGACTTCAGCCAGCGTCCCCGCATTACGCGCCGTCAATTCCGCCGTTGGGCGCGGAATCAGGCGAACGACGGTGGAGTCGACCTTAGGCGCGGGAGCAAACGCTCCCGGCGGCACATCAAAGAGCGGATCGACGAAAAAACGGTATTGCAGCATGACCGAGAGGCGGCCGTAATCCGGCGTATCGGGCGCCGCCGCCATGCGCGCGACGACTTCTTTCTGCAACATGAAATGCATGTCCCGGATCGATTCGGCATATGTCGCCAGATGAAACAGCAGCGGCGTCGAAATGTTGTACGGCAGGTTGCCGACGATGCGTAACACGCCCGCCTCGCCTCTCGCCAATACGGAAAAATCAAAAGTCAGCGCATCGCCCGCGTGAATCGTCAAAGGTCCGCCAGGAGCGGTGTCAAAGCGTTGCTGCAAACGGGCAACGATATCGCGGTCAATCTCAATGACATGCAGGTGATTCAGTCGAGGCAGCAAAAGTTCGGTCAGTGCGCCCAGGCCGGGGCCGATTTCAACGAGACGCTCTTCGCGGCGCGGTGCAATCGCCCGCACGATGTCGCCAATAACCTGCGGGTCGATCAAAAAGTGCTGACCAAAACGCTTGCGGGCGATATGTTTTTGCATAAACCGTCCCTGGGAAATCGCCTTCACATCTTTGCGCCTTGACCATCGCGCCGCTAGGCGCGGTGCATTTTCCGCATCCGCGCCGCCATCTCGGCCGCCTGTTCGACCGCGGTAAACAGACTGCCCGGATCGGCCGCGCCTGTCCCGGCCAGTTCCAGCGTCGTGCCATGATCGACTGAGGTACGGATGATCGGCAGCCCCAGCGTCACGTTGATGCCCTGACCAAACGTGGCATATTTGAGCGCGGTCAATCCCTGGTCATGATACATGGCCAGCACGCAATCCCCCTGTGCAAGCAGCGGCGGCGTAAACATCGTATCGGCAGGCAATGGGCCCAACAGCGTCATGCCCTCGGCGCGCAAACGTTGCAGCGTCGGCGCGATGATTTCGATTTCTTCCCGCCCCAAATAGCCGCTCTCGCCCGCGTGCGGATTGAGTCCGGCAACAAGGATGCGCGGCGCGTCGATGCCGTATTTACAGCGCATGTCGGCGTGCAGGATGCGCAGTGTCGCCGTCAGCGATTCCGGCGTAATCGCCGCCGGCACGTCCTTAAGCGGGAGATGCGTTGTCGCCAGCGCGACGCGCAACCCTTTGCCCGCCAGCATCATGACGACGTGCGGCGTCTCCGTCCGCGCCGCCAGGTATTCGGTATGCCCGGTAAATGCGACGCCCGCATCATTGATCACGCCTTTGTGTACCGGCGCGGTCACCATCGCCGCAAATTCGCCGGACATGCAGCCATTCACGGCGCGATCGAGCAGGTCGAGTACATGGCGGGCATTGGCCGGGTCGAGACGGCCGGGTATCGCCGGTGCGGCCAAGGGAAAATGCAGCACATCAAGCGTATCCGGAAGCAATGACGGAAATGGGTTCTCCGGCGTCCAGTCACGCAAAGTCACCGCCAGACCAAGATGCCGAGCGCGCTCGGCAAGCAGCCCGCGATCCCCCAGAACGAGGAGACGGAACGGCGCCTTCGCGCCAAAACGTTCGGGCAGGCGCAGGCATAGCTCCGGCCCAATGCCTGCCGGCTCACCGCAGGTGACGGCAATCAGTGGAGGAGAAGCGGGTTCTCCGAACGTGCCGGAGCATTGCGCGTGCATCGCCCGCCTTTCAATGCTCGTCGAGCCGGATATCGACATAGGCGCGGTCGCGCTCCTGGCGCAGCCAGTCCTGATACGCCTCGTCCAGCTTGCGCTCTTTCAGCGCCTCTCGCGCGGCAGCGCGCTTGCGTTCGTCCGAAACGTCCTGCATACGCCGCTCGAGCACCTGGACGATGTGATAGCCGAACGGTGAGCGGATCGGCACACTGATCTCGCCCGGCGCGAGCTGATCCATCACCCGCTCGAAATCGGGAACCGTATCCCCCGGATACAGCCAGCCAAGATCGCCGCCTTTGGCGGCAGAACCGTCCTGCGAAAAGAGCCGGGCCAACTCCTCGAATTTCGCACCGTTCTTCAACCGCTCATGGAGATCGTCGAGACGGCGCTTGGCTTCGGCATCGGAAACCAGCTCATTGACCTTGATCAGGATATGACGAGCATGGGTCTGCTGCACTTGCGGCGGCACGGCCGCGCCGCCTTTGGCCAGCAGCTTGACGATGTGGAAACCATTGGAACTGCGCAGAATGGGCGCCAACTGCCCGGGCGCCAGTTTCACGACCGCTTCGGCAAAGATTCCCGGCATGCGATCAAGCGGACGGGCGCCCAGACTGCCGCCGCGCAGGCCATCCGGTGCATCAGAGTAGGCGGCGGCCATCTGGGCAAAATCCTCGCCGGCCTGTAAACGGCGGTAAATATCATCGGCTTTGGCCTGCGTGCGCTGAATCTGTTCCGGCGTTGCACCTTCCGGTAGTCGCAGCAGGATATGCGACACATCGTACTCCTGGTTCCCGCTGCCCGTCGCCTGGCTGTTCAGAAAATTATCGATCTCGCCTTCGGAAACCACGATCCGGTTGTCCACCTCGCGTTCACGCACGCGGGCAATGGTCATCTCATTACGAATCTCTTCACGAAAATTGGCGAAGGGGATACCATCCCGCTGCAGCGTTTCGCGGAATTGCTCCATCGACATATTGTTATTGGCGGCGATCCGCTGCAAGGTCTGTTCCAACTGGGCATCATCGACATGCAGACCGATTTCCCGCGCGTGCTGCAATTGCAGTTTATCGATGATCATGCGTTCGAGCATTTGCCGCTCCAGCTCGTTGCGCGGCGGCAGCGAAGTTCCTTGCTGTCGCAGTTGCCGCAATGCCAGTTCCAGTCGGTCAGTCAACTCGACCTGAGTAATGACTTCGTCGTTGACAACGGCGACGATATGGTCGGCAGGTTTCAGGTTCGGATACGCCGGCGCGGCAGCCTGCGCAAGCAGTTCCCCTGAAACGCACAGTCCCAGTGATAACAATAGGGAAGGAAAAATTTTCATGCGCGCCCCTCAATGCACATAGATGGAATCTTTGACCGGCTCGTTGATCAGGCTGTAACCCTGGATATTACGGCGCAGCATATCGATCGGATTGGAGCCGATGCTGGTGAAGTCATTCAGTTCAAGCTGGAGGAAGAAAGCCGACGAAGCTTTTTCCGAAGTCAGCGCCAGGCGCTGGACAACCCCGCGCACCACCCAGCAGCCGCCGTTGTACTCCAGCCCAGCGACCGCCTGAATTAGACGGCCGCGCTGACTGACGGTAGACAACACCGCGCCGTCGTCACGGAAGGAATAGTTGTAGCGGCCGACGGCGTACAGCCGTCCCGTCAGCGGCCACTGCCCGGACAGGTCGATCTGCTTGACCGGCGCGCTGGGATCACGATTGTAATGATAGGCGACATTGAGCACCTTGCCCGGCGCAGGCAGGTAACGCACGCCGGCCGACAGACGCTTGACCTGCCTGTCGCGCACATCGTATTGCGAAGCGAAATCCGCATAGACGCGCGGCAGTACCTGGCCACTGAATGCCGCCAGAAAATCGGATTTATCCCAGCTGCGCCCCTCGCTGCTGGCGATCGAATTGGCGCTCAAGCCCACCTTGTTACGCGTGAAATAGAAACGCTGACCAATCGTCGCCCGTGCAATCTCGGCACCGGAATTCGGCTCCAGCAGGCGGCTGCTCACTGCGGCAGTCAACTGGTTGGCGTTGTTGATGCGATCCCAGCCGGAGAACTGGTTTTCCGAGAACAGCTGCGCGAAATCGAAATCGGCCAGAGCCGTATCGAAGACCGGGATCGCATCCTGATTGCGATAGGGAATATTGACGTAATACAGCCTCGGTTCCAGCGTCTGCTGATAATTCTTGCCAAACCACCGGCTGTCCCGCTCGAAAGTCATACCCGAATCGATGCTCATAATCGGCAGTGTCGAATTGATCGACTTCGGCGTACCGGCCTCCCGGTTCGACAGGGAATAATGGCGAATATTCAGGCCCAGTTTGGGAGTGATATACCAGCCCGGCCGTACATACGGCAAAGACAGTTGCGGGTACAACACCAGACGGCGCCCTTCCGGCGCAGTGACGGTCATGCCGTTGATGATCTGCTTCGGCTTGGAGAAAGCGGTAAATTGGCCCATGAAGCTGGCGTCGGCAGAATACAGATCCGCCTTGCGTGCATTGAGCGTAATCTGCGGCAGCATGCGGTATTGCTCAAGCACCGGGTTGTTCGCATCCGGCTGCAAAGTCTGATAGCCCTTGAAGTCGACGGTGGCATTCCACCAGCCGCCACCACCGTAGCTCACCTTCGCCTGCCGGAGCAATTGCGTCTGCGAGGTCGCAGTCACATGGCTCGATAGGTCGGTGAAATAGTGGTCATCCGACACCCGGTTGTAATTGAACTCGCCAGAAAAACCGTTGCCTGTAAACTGGCGATGTGAGAATGCAATGCCGTAGCGGTTTTTATTGTCGTACTGCCGGTCGCTCGGCAGGTATTCGACGCGTCCCTCGCCCTCATAACGGCCGCCCCAGGCTGTATTGAGATAACGCCCCAGAACATCGAACTGTATCCCGCGCTTGCTGATCAGGCGCGTTGTAATCGTCGCATCGCGGTTCGGTGCGATATTCCAGTAATACGGTACGCTCAGGGTGACGCCGTTGCTGCTGCTCATTCCAAAGCTTGGCGTCAGCAGACCCGACTTGCGTTGCCGGTTAAGCGAGAACGACCAATTAGGCCAGTACAGGATAGGGACATTTTTGAAATACAGCGTCGATGCCTGGCTCTCACCCTGTTCATAGTCATAGTCGAGTTTGAGTTTGTTCGAGCGCAGATACCAGCTATCGTCACCCGGCGCACACGTCGTAAACCGGCTGTCGCTCAAACGGTACTGGTTTTCGCCTTCGAAGTCGATGCGTTCGGCATCACCGCGCACATCGGACATCGTCTGTCCTTTTCCACTCATCGCCTCGACGCTCTCGGTCGTCAGCGGCATGGCAAAACCGGAATGCCAGTAATTCTGGCGGCGCTGTTCAAGATAGCGCTCGGCCGACGCGATATCCGCTGCCGACGGGTTGGCAGACTGCGGACTGCGTTTGAAACTAAATTCCGGCTGCTCGAAAAAGCCGACCTGATCCTCGAGTTTGAGCCGCATCTTCGGCCCAGTCACGGTGTCCTGTCCTTGTGCGAGACGCACCCGCCCTTCCGCCTCCACCTCATCCTCGACCGGCCAGTAGGTCATCCGGTCCGCATTGACGGTCACATCCACCTTGCGCAACTCGGCATCGCCTTCGGCGCTCAGTTCGCGTTCGCCGTCACCGCCCACCCGCTGCGCACTGAGGAAGGCCGGACGGGCATCTTCTCTATCTGCCGAGGCCGCCGGCGATACCGCGGCCGAACGACGCAAGGTCAAGGCAGGAGAGGTATCGGCCACACGCGCCTCCCTGCCCGATCCCGCATCCGCCGGCAAGGCCCAGGATGCGGATGAGGCGCCGGAAGCCGCCGGCATGCCCGCCGACGTGCCGGCAACGGCAGGTTCGGCGTCTGTGGCGGGAGCGGCCACAGACGCCGCCGGCATTTCAGAAGAAGAAGGCGAAGCCGCCTGCCCGGGCGATGCGGCATGTGCAGAAAAATCCCCCAGCAAGGACGGATCGACATGCGGCAAGGACGCGGTGGGCGATTTAGCGGCCGATGCTTCGTGTGGCTTGGCATTTGCCGGCCGTGCAGAAACCGCAGACGTATCGGTGTCGAACACGGCAGCGGGTGCAGGCGCCGTAACGGCGGCGGGTGCGGCCGGGCGGGATGTCGGTGCCGACGGTGCGGCGGAAGCGGCCGAAGCATGCGGGGTTGGCGAAACAGCGGCAGGCGCCGCAGGGACAGGCGCAGCATCAGCCGCAGGGCGGGCGGGCGGAGCGAGTGAATCAACGGCAGCTGAAGAAACTGGCGCTGGCGCGGATATTGTCGGCCTGGGCGCGCGCGACGCGGCAGCGGGCTGTGTACTGGCAGGCGCGGAGACCGCCTGCACTGTTTGCACCGCCTCAGCACGACCGCCGGAGGCCGCGCCGGATGGGGCTTCACGGGCAGCCTCCCGCAGCTCGGGCGCGAGCAGGGCCGGATCGATGCGCAATGGCTCTGCCTGCACATCTACGGCATATCCACCGGTCATTAACCCGGCCATGCCGAACAAAAAGCACTGTGCCAGCGGTTTATGCCGCACTGTCGGTTTCATCTGCCCTTCGTCATCAATTACGCCATCGACCACCATAAATTATGGCTACCTTGCCTGCCATACCCCACCGCCAGGGAAAGCCGGAACAGGCGAAACCCCGCGCGGCGAGCGCTGCTTCCGGCCGCAAAGGCGTACGGCGTGAATGCTAAAATTGACGCATTCTAGCATCTACCGCTTTATTTCATCTTTTCATCTTCAGGAGGGTGCATGCCGCGTACCCGCCAGTTGCGCGACTGGCTCGATCAACTCTTTCCGCGCCGACCCGGCGAAGCGCCGCTGCCCTGCGCGCCGGCTTCATCCGACGCCAGCTTCCGCCGTTATTTTCGCCTGGATCTGCCCGACAGCACGACGCGCATCATCATGGATGCCCCGCCGGAATACGAAGACTGCCGCCCGTTCATCCGCATCGCGTCGCTGTTCCATGAGGCGGGCGTCCATGTTCCCGAAGTGCTCGCCGCCGACCTTGAACAGGGATTTTTGCTGCTCTCCGACCTCGGCCGCACCACCTACCTGGACGTACTCGACGCACAGACGGCGCCCGCGCTCTACCGTGACGCCAACACTGCGCTCATCGCACTCCAGCGCGCCAGCCGCCCCGGCGTTCTGCCCGTGTACGACCGCGCGCTGCTGCAACGAGAACTCGATCTGTTTCCGGACTGGTATATCGCCAAGCACCTCGGTCTCACGCTCGATGCCGGTCAGATGGCCGATCTGCGCACCGTTTTTGCTGCGCTCTTCGATAACAATCTGGCGCAGCCGCAGGTCTTTGTCCATCGGGACTACCACTCGCGCAATCTGATGCTCATCGGAGAGACGCCGACGCCCGCTCATTCCCCCACTGCCGCCAATCCGGGCGTTCTCGACTTCCAGGATGCGGTGTACGGGCCGATCACCTACGACCCTGTTTCGCTTTACCGCGACGCCTACATCGCCTGGGAAGAAGCGCAGGAACTCGATTTCGTCATCCGTTACTGGGAAGCCGCCCGCGCCGCCGGCCTGCCGGTACGGGCCGATTTCGACGCTTTCTACCGTGATTACGAATGGATGGGCGCACAACGCCAGCTCAAGGTACTTGGCATTTTTGCCCGCCTCTGCCACCGCGACGGCAAGGACGGTTACCTGAAAGACATGCCGCGCGTCATGGCCTACCTGCGCCGCACGGCCGGGCGTTACGCCGAACTGCGGCCGCTGGCGCGTCTGCTCGACCGGCTGGAGAACCGGCCGCACGAAACGGGATTGACCTTCTGATGAAGGCGATGATCCTCGCCGCCGGCCGTGGCGAACGCATGCGGCCACTAACCGACGCCACGCCCAAACCGCTGCTCTGCGCAGGCGGCAAACCGTTGATCGTCTGGCATCTGGAACGGCTTGCCGATGCCGGATTCCGCGACATCGTCATCAATACCGCCTGGCTGGGCGAACGCATCCGGACGCTGCTCGGCGATGGCGCACGCTGGAATCTGTCCATCCGCTATTCGCCCGAACCGCCCGGCGCGCTGGAAACCGCAGGCGGAATCGCCCACGCCCTGCCGCTGCTGGGCGAAGCGCCCTTTCTTGTGGTCAACGGCGACATCTGGTGCGACTGGGATTTCACCCGCGCCTTCGCCGTGGCCGAACAGATGGCCGCCCACGAAACCGATACGCCCGATACGCCCGCGTACCTTGCGCATCTCATCCTCGTCGATAACCCGGCGCACCATGCCGGCGGCGATTTTTGCCTCGACGGCAATGCTCTTCGTTACGCCGCCGACGGCGTGGGAACTCCCCTAACCTACGCGGGCATTGGCATATTTTCACCGGCCTTTTTCACCGGCGTCCCGGCCGGCGCCGTCATGAAGCTGCGCCCCCTGCTTGATGCCGGCATCGGTCAACACACCATTCGCGGCGAATATCATGCCGGTCGCTGGAGCGATATCGGCACACCGGAACGACTGCATGAACTCGACCGACAGCTTGCCGCAGCCGCCCGGCAGGTACCTTCGACGATCCTCCCCGCCCGCGCTTGAACATTGGACACGCTCATGAACCTCAACCTCGAACCCTGCCGTCGGCGCCGCCAGCGCCTTCTCGAAGACATCAGCGAGGGCATCGCTCTGCTCTTTGCCGCGCCGGAGCGCCCGCGCAACCGCGACATCCTGTATCCATACCGCTTCGACAGCGACTTCTGGTATCTCACCGGCTTCCCCGAACCGGAAGCCGTGCTCGTGCTCATCGGCGGCAACGCGCCGCGCACCCTGCTGTTTTGCCGGGACAAAGATGAGGAACGCGAAATCTGGGAAGGCTTCCGCTATGGCCCCACCGCTGCGCGCGAAATCTTCGGGTTCGACGAAACACGGCCTTTCACTGAATTCGCTGATGCGCTGCCGGACCTCCTCGCCGGGCACGAAACCCTGTGGTATGCCGTCGGCCAGGACGCTGGGCAAGACCGGCAAATCATCGACGCACTCAACCGCGTCCGCGCCCAGTCGCGTGCGGGCCGACGCGCACCGGCCGTCCTGCGCGACATCCGCGAACCTTTGCAGCGCATGCGCCTGATCAAGGATGCCTTTGAAATTGACATCATGCGTCGCGCCGCCGACATTTCCTCGGATGCGCATCTGCGCGCCATGCGCGCCTGCTGCCCCGGCCATCGGGAATATGTGCTGGAAGCCGAACTCAGTCACGAATTCCGCATCCGCGGCGCCGGCGGCCATGCTTACCCGCCCATCGTCGCCGGCGGCGCCAACGCCTGCGTCCTGCATTACACCGACAACAACGCGCCGCTTGCCGACGGCACACTGGTGCTGATTGACGCCGGCTGCGAACTCGACGGCTACGCCGCCGACATCACGCGCACGTTCCCGGTCAACGGCCGCTTCACCGGCGCACAGCGCACTGCTTACGAAATCGTTCTGGCCATGCAGACAGCGGCCTTTGACGCGATCCGCCCGGGCGCGTCTTTCTCGGCGTATCACGACGCGGCCGTGCGCGTCCTCGTGCGCGGTCTGGTCGATCTCGGCGTACTTTCCGGCGATATCGACGGCCTGATTGAACGTGAAGCCTACAAGCCGTTTTACATGCATCGCACCGGACACTGGCTCGGCCTCGACGTACACGATGTCGGCGATTACAAGACGGGAGAAGACTGGGCGCGCCTGCGCCCGGGCATGGCGCTGACCGTTGAGCCGGGGCTGTACCTGCGCGCCGATGCCGGCGCGCCCGAACCTCTGCAAGGCATCGGCATCCGCATCGAAGACGACGTTTTCGTCACCGACACGGGCTGTGAGGTGTATACCCGCGCACCCAAAACAATCGCCGAGATCGAAGCCCTGATGCGTCATGGCTAAATTCGACGACATTGCCCTCGGCGTGCCATTCTTAGCGGACCTTCCCTGATGACGGGTCGGTCGGTCTGGGTCAGTCTGGCACGGGCGTGCGCACTCACCTACACGCAGAACAAAAAGGATGAAACCGGCCTACGCGAGGCCTTTTAAGACCCACGGCCCGCAAACGCCCTATACACTAGGGATACAAGGCATTGAATATAAAAGGAATCTATACGACGCTTATACAGCGTTTTCTGGGCGTCGGCAGAAACGCTCACGGCCTCGCCTAAACCGCCGGCGCCTCAGCCGCTCCGCCTCAGACTCATGCCGAATTCCACATTTTCGCCAGCTCGGCTAGACTCACCCATCTCGTCAATTTTCAGGATCGGCTGCCATGGCGCGCACGCGCAAGAAAATCCACCTCATTGAATTCAAAGGAACCACGCTTCCCGTCATCAGCATTGCCCTGCGCTCGCTTCAGCCGGATTCGTTGGCGACCTGTGCAGCCGATTTGTTTGGCGACGAAGCGTTTTTTGACGGTGAGGCCGCCGTACTTGAGCTTGATCCGCTGGTCGAGGCCGCAGACGACAGCATGCCCGAATCGTCCGACTGGGCCGCCATCGCCGCCCTTTTCCAGCGTCACGGCCTGTACATCATCGGCGTGAGCGGCGGCAGCGATGCGCTGCGCGCCGCCGCTGCCGAAGCCGGACTACCGCCGCTGACGGCTTTCCGGCATCCCGCTCGCGCCGAGGCGCTTGCCCCCCTCACTGCCAAAGACGACACCCACCCCGAAACAACCGCACCTGACCTTCCATCCGAAGCCCGCTCCGAAAGCGCACACAAGCATGCGTCCGAAATCCCGCCCGATGCGCCACCCGCCGCGAAAACGCTGATCATCGACCGGCCGCTGCGTTCCGGTCAGCAGGTCTATGCCCGCGGCGGCGATCTGGTCATGCTGGCGGCCGTCAATGCCGGCGCCGAAGTGATTGCCGACGGCAGCATCCATATCTATGCGCCCCTGCGCGGCCGGGCGCTCGCGGGCGCTTCCGGCGATGCGGGCGCGCGTATTTTCACCACACGCTTCGAGGCCGAACTGGTCTCGATCGCAGGACTCTACCGCACCTTCGAACACGGCATTCCCGACGGCCTGGCCGGACGGCCGACGCAGATCCGGCTCAGCCATGACGCGGCGGAAGCGCGCGACTGGTTGGATATCCAGGCGCTGAAAACTGACTGAGCGCGCCTTTTCGGCCGACGACCGGCGGCCGGACAGGAAAAAATCCCGTCAACAGGTAGAATTCTTTCTTTTTGACGGGAGACCGCCATGGCACGAATCGTCGTCGTGACCTCCGGTAAAGGGGGCGTCGGCAAAACCACTACCAGCGCCAGCCTTGCCTCCGGCCTCGCGCTGCGCGGCCATAAAACCGCCGTCATCGATTTCGACGTCGGCCTGCGCAACCTCGATCTGATTATGGGATGCGAACGCCGCGTCGTCTACGATCTGGTCAATGTCCTGCATGGCGAAGCCACGCTGACCCAAGCGCTGATCAAGGATAAACATTGCGGCAACGACAATCTGTTCGTGCTCCCCGCCTCGCAGACGCGCGACAAGGACGCGCTGACCGAAGAAGGCATTGAGAAGGTCTTCAAGGAACTTGAACAGATGGCGTTCGACTACGTTGTCTGCGACTCGCCGGCCGGCATCGAGCACGGCGCGGTCATGGCGCTGACCTTCGCCGACGAGGCGATCATCGTGACCAATCCGGAAATTTCTTCCGTGCGTGACTCTGACCGCATTCTCGGCATTATCCAGGCGAAATCCCGGCGCGCCATTTCCGGCGACGAACCGGTCAAAGAACATCTGCTGCTCACCCGCTACGCGCCCAAGCGGGTCGATGACGGGGAAATGCTCTCGTACAAGGATGTGCAGGAAATCCTGCGGATTCCGATCATCGGCGTCATTCCCGAGTCGGAAACCGTGTTGCAGGCATCCAACCAAGGCACCCCAGTCATCCACATTCAGGACAGCGACGTGGCGCAGGCATACGCCGACGTGGTCGACCGCTTCCTCGACAAGGAAGGCAAAAACCTGCCGCTGCGCTTCGTCGATTACGAAAAGCCTGGCCTGCTCCGCCGCCTTTTCGGAGGGAAATAAATGTCCCTGTTCTCACGCCTGTTCGGCAACAAACCGAAATCCGCCGCAACGGCCAAGGAGCGCCTGCAACTGATCATTGCGCACGAACGCAGCGGCCTGTCGGGCAAAAAAGAGTTTTTGCCCAAGATGCAGAAGGAACTGATCGCCGTGATTTCCAAGTACGTGTCGATCAATCCGGATGACATCAAAGTGTCGCTGGAAAAGCAGGGGAACTACGAGGTGCTTGAGGTCAACATCGTCCTGCCCGAGCCGGACGACAAAACAGCGGATAAGCCCGATACGGAAGACTAAGGCCGGCATGATTCGCCGCCTGCCGGCAAAGCAGACAGACGGTGATGACGGGCGTGGCATCGGCAGCCCGTTCCAGGCGGGGCTGCTCGCCCGATTCTCCGTACTTTAGGGAACTTGCGCACATACACTCTGTACACTTCCTGACAGTCCTTGCACAGCAAAGCAGGTAGAATCGCTTTTTCCTGAATCGTCGTATGTGCCCGTCACCGACTTTTGCCGTTCGGCCTTGATCAGCACTGCCACCGTGTTGCCAGTTTGGCTTTGACGAGGCTTTTTATTGATTTCACTTCCATCCCTGCGACCCTTTTCTTTCACCCATGGACTTTCTCGGCTTCACGCTCCGCAATAATCTTTTCGTCGCACCGATGGCGGGCGTGACCGATCGCCCGTTTCGCCAGCTGTGCAAAAAGATGGGCGCGGGTCTGGCCGTCTCCGAAATGGTCACGTCGAACTCGCTGCTTTACGGCAGCGCCAAGACGCGGCGGCGCGCCGATCACAGCGGCGAAGTCGAACCCATCTCCGTCCAGATTGCCGGCGCAGTGCCGGAGATGATGGCCGAGGCAGCGCGCTACAACGTCAAGCGTGGCGCGCAGATCATCGACATCAACATGGGCTGCCCGGCCAAGAAAGTCTGCAATGTAATGGCCGGTTCGGCATTGCTCAAGGACGAAAGGCAGGTCGGCCGCATTCTGGAAGCCGTCGTCAAGGCCGTGCCGGCGACGCCGGTGACACTGAAAATCCGCACCGGCTGGGACAGCGCCAACCGCAATGCTCTGAACATCCTCAAAATCGCCGAGCAGTCGGGGATCCGGGCGCTGGCCATCCACGGCCGTACACGCGCCGATGCTTACCGCGGCGAGGCCGAGTACGCCACCATTGCCGCCGTCAAGGCAGCTGCGCATATTCCGATCATTGCCAACGGCGACATTGTTTCACCTGAAAAGGCCCGGCATGTGCTCGCCGTTACCGGCGCCGACGCGCTGATGATCGGCCGCGCCGCACAGGGCCGCCCCTGGCTGTTCCGCGAGATTGAGCATTTCCTTTCCACCGGCACGCATCTTCTGCCGCCGCGCGTCGATGAAATTCACGCGATTCTGCTCGCCCATCTTGAAGATCTATATGCCTTCTACGGCATCGATGCCGGCGTGCGCGTGGCACGCAAACATATTGCCTGGTACACCCGTGGCTTGGCCGGATCGGCCGCCTTCCGCCATGCCATGAATCAGCTGCCCGACATCACCGGACAGCGCAACGCCGTCAACGACTTTTTCTTTACTCTGGCCGAAAAAGACGAACGTCTGGCCTACGATTCGCATGCGCCGCATGCGCCGATCGAAGACTCTGGAGTATTAGCCGCATGAATCAAGAACACGATATCCACGCCTGCGTTCACGCAGCGCTGACCCGCTACTTTGAAACGCTGGACGGCGAAAAACCTGTCGCCGTCTACAACATGGTGCTCAGGCGCGTCGAACGCCCGATGCTCCAGGTCGTCATGGAACGCGCGGGCGGCAATCAGACGCTGGCTGCGGAAATCCTCGGCATCAACCGCAACACCCTGCGCAAGAAACTCACCGAGCATCAGCTCGCATACAAGTAAAACCAGGCAAAGCCGGCGCCGGGCCAACACCAATCCGGCGCCAGTCCGGCGCCAGTCCGGCGCCAAATTTTGACAAACGCCAACCATGAAAATCCGCCAAGCCCTCATCAGCCTTTCCGACAAACGCGGCGCCCTTGAATTTGCGCGCGGACTCGCCGCCCAGGGCGTCCACCTTTTGTCGACGGGTGGCACCGCCAGACTGCTGCGCGAATCCGGACTCTCCGTCACCGAAATCGGCGACTACACCGGTTTTCCGGAAATGCTTGACGGCCGCGTCAAGACGCTGCATCCGAAGGTACATGGCGGCATCCTCGCCCGCCGCGATCTGCCGGCGCATATGAACACCCTCAAAACGCACGGCATCCCGACGATCGACCTCGTCTGCGTTAACCTCTATCCCTTTGCGGCGACCATCGCCCAACCCGGCGTCACCCTGGCCGAAGCGATCGAAAACATCGATATCGGCGGCCCGGCGATGCTCCGCTCGGCGGCAAAAAACTATGCGGGAGTCGCGGTCGTCACCGACCCGGACGACTACCCGCGCCTGCTAAGCGAAATGCAGCACGGTGACGGCGCGCTTTCGCTAGCGACCCGTTTCGCGCTGGCCAAAAAGGCGTTTGCCCACACCGCACGTTACGACGGCATGATCGCCAACTGGCTGACCGGGCTGCCGGAAAATGCCGAAGCGCCATCCGGGAACCCGGCCGAAACGACCGCCGCCAAAGCGACTGCTTCCGCATCGCCCGTACCGTCGTGCTTTCCGGAATGCCTGCAACTGGCTTTCGATCGTGCCGAAATCCTGCGCTACGGTGAAAACGCCCACCAGCGCGCCGCTTTCTACCGCGATGCGGCGCCCTTATCCAGTCACTCCGGCCATACCGGCGGCATTGCCGCTTACCGCCAGCTACAGGGAAAAGAACTTTCCTATAACAACATCGCCGATGCCGATGCCGCCTGGGAATGCGTCAAGTGCTTCGCCGCGCCGGCCTGCGTCATCGTCAAGCACGCCAATCCGTGCGGTGTCGCCATCGCCGGCCAGCTGGTTCAAGCCTATGAAAAAGCTTTTCAGACCGACCCCGCCTCAGCATTCGGCGGTATCCTCGCCTTCAACGGCGAAGTTGGCCTCGATGTGATTGACGCGATCAACGCGCGCAAGCATTTCGTCGAGGTGCTGGTCGCCCCGGCCTTCACCGCCGAGGCCAAAACTGCGCTCGCCGCCAAAACCAACCTGCGCGTGCTGACCGTGCCCTTGCCAGCCACGCATGCGGGCGATGCAAGCCATACCCTCGAATTCAAGCGCATCGGCGGCGGCCTGCTGGTGCAAACGGCAGATAATTTTGCCGTGCAGGCCAGCGACCTCAAGTGCGTCACCCGGCGCGCGCCCACAGCGGCGCAGATCGAGGACCTGCTCTTCGCCGAGCGCGTTGCCCGATTCGTCAAATCCAACGCGATCGTCTTTTGCGGCAACGGCATGACGCTCGGCGTCGGCGCCGGTCAGATGAGCCGCGTCGATTCGACGCGCATCGCCGGCATCAAGGCCAGAAACGCCGGACTGGCACTTAAAGGGTCAGTCGTCGCATCGGATGCTTTCTTTCCCTTCCGCGACAGCATCGACACCTTGGCCGAAGCCGGCGCGGTCGCCGTTATCCAGCCGGGCGGCTCGGTGCGCGATGACGAAGTGATCGCCGCCGCTGATGAGCATGGCATCACCATGGTTTTTACCGGCATACGGCACTTTCGGCACTGATTCCCTTTTCGCCACGGTCCCACGCCAGCGCCACATCCGCACATCACGCCCGTATGCAAGGCGTACCAAAAGCCGGCAGCTTTCCGGGCAGGGGCTTGCGCGACACACGGCGACCGACCTGGCAAGACCCATTCAGGCGGAAAAGATGCCACATCGAATCCGCGCTGCGAGGTCAAAGCGCTTGCCCGCACAATCCGGGCGAAATACGATATCGGCCTTGGGGGTAAGGTCATGAAAAAATTCTGCCGACCGGATACGTTGCCAACGTTCACCTGCCACCGGACGAGAAACCGATAACGCGACGCTGCGTCCGCGCCGGTTTGACAAGGCGTTCGAGAGGCATTTGATAAAAAACACAAGGGGAAAACATGAAACTTCTCATCATTGGCTCTGGCGGCCGTGAACATGCTCTGGCCTGGCGGCTGGCCCAGGCCGCCGACGTGGGGAAAATCTATATTGCACCCGGTAACGCCGGCACGGCACATCACGCGCCCTTGATGGAAAATCTGCCGCTCACCGACCTCACCGCACTGGCCGACTTTGCCGAACGGGAAAAAATCCATCTCACCGTCGTCGGGCCGGAAGCGCCGCTCGCCGCCGGCATCGTCGACCTTTTCCGCGCCCGCGGGCTAAAGATTTTCGGCCCGACCCGCGCCGCCGCGCAACTCGAAAGCTCCAAGGATTTTGCCAAGCGCTTCATGGCGCGGCACCAGATTCCGACCGCCGCGTCCGAAACCTTTACTGATGCGGACGCCGCACACGCCTGCCTCGAGCGCAAAGGCGCGCCAATTGTCATCAAAGCCGACGGGCTAGCCGCCGGCAAGGGCGTCGTCGTCGCCACAACGCTTGCCGAAGCACACCGTGCCATCGACCACATGTTCTCCGGCACAGCGCCCGGCACACCCGGCGCCCGTGTCTTGATCGAAGATTTCATGGCCGGCGAGGAAGCCAGCTTCATCGTCATGGTCGATGGTAAAAATGTCTTGCCGCTGGCCACCAGCCAGGATCACAAGCGTATTTTCGATGGCGACGCCGGCCCCAACACCGGCGGCATGGGCGCCTACTCTCCGGCGCCAGTGGTCACGCCGGAACTTCACGCTAAAGTGATGCGCGAGATCATCCTGCCGACGGTGCGCGGCATGGCCGCCGACGGCATTCCCTACACCGGCTTTCTTTACGCCGGATTGATGATCGGTCAGGACGGCGCGGTCAAGGTCGTCGAATTCAACTGCCGCCTAGGCGATCCGGAAACGCAGCCGATCATGATGCGCCTCAAATCGGATCTGCACCTCCTGCTCGAACACGCCGTTGCCGGTACGCTCGACCAGGCTGAGGCCGCCTGGGATCACCGCGTCGCGCTGGGCGTCGTGCTTGCCGCCGCCGGCTATCCCGGCACACCGCGCACGGGCGATGCCATCGGCGGTCTGTCCGGCACGCACGAGGTCGATGACGCCGTACAGATTTTCCACGCCGGTACCGCTGAAAAAGCGGGCCAGGTCGTCACCGCCGGCGGCCGCGTACTCTGCGTCACGGCGTTGGGCAACAACATCAAAATGGCGCAAAAAACCGCTTACGCCACCGTGGAACGCATCCACTTTGAAGGCATGCAGTATCGGCATGACATCGGCCATCGCGCCATAACACGCTGAGACCGGCAGCGCAAAATCGGCAACGCCGGCTGACGCATCCCAGGCTTATCAACGGCGAAATGGCACCTGGCCGCATCTACGCGCCGCGGGAAAAGCGAAATTCACCGACGCGGCCAGTCGAACGTCCGCAGGCTATCGACAATGCCGGCATCGGCCGGCGCGGTGGTAACGATGCGGTGCAAGCCAAGCGCCCGTGCCTGCTCGGCAATGCGCGCATGCGGCACGAACAGCGGCAGGCGGCGCAAGCGCTGGCGTGCCGATGCATCGAGCAGCGCCCAGAGATGGCGCAGCCCTTCGCTCGACGAAATGGCAATTGCGTCCAGGCGGCCGGCGCGCAGCCAATCCAGAAGCGGCGTCGCATCATGCGGCCCCGAGCGTCGATAGCAAGTGACGCAGTCCACCGTCGCCCCACGCGCGCGTAGCGTTTCGGCGAGCAGCTCGCGGCCGCCGTTGCCGCGCAGAATCAAAGCCCGCTTCCCGGCAACGCGCGGCGCCTGAAAGAAAGGCAGCGCCAGCAACGCCTCTGAATCGAAGCGTTCGGAAGGAGCCAGCGCGCCTTCCACGCCGCGCGCCGCCAGCGCTGCCACCGTGCTCGGCCCGACCGCCGCTGCCTGTACGCCCTCCGGCCAGCCCGAACGCCCGTCCAGCAGCAACGGCAGGCCGTATTCGACGGCATTCGGGCTAATGAAGATTGCCAGGGCATAGGCTTCCAGATGTGCGCCGGCGGCCCGTATGGGTGCTGTATCCACAGCGGGCGAGATTTCCAGCAAAGGGAAACTCAATGCCTCGCCGCCGAGGCGGGCGATCATGCCGGACAGCGCGTCCGCCTGCGCCGCCGGCCGGGTGACGAGAATCGTCCGTCCATGCAGACTGCCCGGCACATTCGCTTGCATCATGTTCCCCCTTGCACGGCCAGGATATCGTCGGCCCCGGCCGCGCGTAGCTGCTGCGCCAGCGAGCTGCCTAAATGTGCGGCATGCTCAGGCGCGCCGTGCAGTTCGCCGCGCACGATACGCCCACCGTCCGGCGTCGCGATGAAGCCGCGCAGCCATAAAACCGGTGCGCCAGCGTGCGTTTCGATCACGGCATAAGCCCCGAGCGGCACCTGGCAACTGCCGCCCAAGGCACGCGAAAAAGCGCGCTCGGCCGTGACGCACGATGCCGTTGTTACGTCGTTCAGCGGAGCCAGCCACGGCAGCAGGTCTTTCCGTCCGGCGGCGATTTCGATGCCCAGCGCACCCTGTCCCGGCGCGGGCAGCGATACTTCCGACGCAAGCACGGCGCGGATACGTGCCTGCAAACCCAGGCGGATGAGGCCTGCCGCGGCCAGAACGATCGCGTCGTACTGCCCCTCATCGAGCTTGCGCAAGCGGGTGTCGAGATTGCCGCGCAGCGATTCGATGCGTAGATGCGGATAACGGGCGCGCATGAGCGCCGCCCGACGCAGACTAGATGTGCCGAGAACCGCACCGACCGGCAGCGCATCCAAACGGGCGTAACGTCCGGAAACGAAGGCATCGCAGGGATTTTCACGCACGCCGATCGCCGCCAGCATGAAGCCGTCCGGCATCTCCATCGGTACGTCCTTGAGTGAATGCACGGCCAGATCGGCGCGCCCTTCCAGCATCGCGGTTTCGAGTTCCTTGATGAACAGCCCCTTGCCGCCGATCTGCGCCAGCGGCCGATCGAGAATCCGGTCGCCACGCGTACTCATGCCGAGAATATCGACCGCTGTTTCCGGATACAGCGCCCGCAACCGGTCGCGGATATGCTGCGCCTGCCACATCGCCAGGCGCGATTCGCGCGAAGCAATCACCAGACGCGCAGGCGCCGCAGCCCGGCGCCGACCCTCGGACTTTTTTCCCGCCGTATTCGTTGTATCTACCCTATCCACCGTATTTGCCATATCCACCGTATCCGCCATGCCCGTTTTTCCGTTCACCGTTTCTCCGGACACCTGTCTTTCTTTGCTGCTCATGACTGTCCACACATTGTTTTCATGCGGCAATTTTAACAGCCCGACCGGAGCTGCAAGCGCAACCGGCACGCCTGCCAGCAAGGTACGGGAAGGAATGATCTTCACCCTTGATCGAGACGATGCCCAACCCCGATCGCCCTGTTGATCGGCGGGCATGACCTTCACGAAAGTCCGGAACTTGCCGCCGATAGTCCGTGTCTAGCCGACGTCCCCGGAATATTTCCGCCCACGGACGTCAGACCACCCAAACACCCAGCGGCCCATTGAAACTTAGGGCTAAAATAGCGCTCGAACAGCGGCTGGACAACAGACAGCGACGAGGGGGTTCACCCCGCGCTTTCGGCAGGATGCGCTTACCGACAAGGAGAACGACATGGCATCGCAAGGCGAATTAATTGACACGAACCACGGCGTCGACGCCGATCCGCAGGAAACCCGCGAATGGCAGGAAGCGCTGGCGAGCGTCATCGAGCATGAAGGCGCTGAACGCGCCCACTTCCTGATCCAGCAGATGATCGCCCAGGCGCGCGAAGAAGGCATCAATATTCCCTACAGCGCCACCACCGAATATCTCAACACCATCCCTGCCGACCAGCAACCGCCGTATCCAGGCGATCCGGACATCGAAATCCGCATCCGCAATTACATTCGCTGGAATGCCATGGCCATGGTCGTGCGCGCCAACCGGAACACCAACGTCGGCGGCCATATCGCATCCTTCGCTTCCCAGGCCGCCTTGTACGACGTCGGCTTCAACTGGTTCTGGCGGGCACAGAACGAAACGCAGCGCGGCGACCTCATCTTTTTCCAGGGGCATTCGATCCCCGGCGTTTATGCCCGCGCCTTTCTGATGGATCTGCTGACGGAAGACCAGCTCAATCATTTCCGCCAGGAAGTCGACGGCAAAGGGCTACCCTCCTATCCGCATCCGTGGCTGATGCCCGATTTCTGGCGTTTTCCAACGGTCTCGATGGGGCTGGGGCCGATCCAGGCCATCTACCAGGCGCGCTTCATGCGCTACATGGAAAGCCGCGGCCTTATCGAGGCAAGCGACCGCAAGGTCTGGGCATTCATCGGCGACGGTGAAACGGATGAAGTCGAAACGCTCGGCGCCATTGGCATGGCGGCGCGCGAGAAGCTCGACAATCTGATTTTCGTCATCAACTGCAACCTGCAGCGCCTGGACGGGCCGGTACGCGGCAACGGCAAAATCATCCAGGAACTCGAAGGCACCTTCCGCGGCGCCGGCTGGAACGTCATCAAGCTGATCTGGGGACGTTTCTGGGATCCCATCATTGCGCGCGACAAGAACGGCCTGCTCAGAAAACGCATGATGGAAGTCGTCGACGGCGAATACCAGACCTACAAGGCCAAGCCCGGCGACTACATGCGCGAGCATTTCTTCAATACCCCGGAACTCAAGGCGCTCATCGCCGACTACACCGACCGCGACATTGCCGACCTCAACCGCGGCGGCCACGATATCTTCAAGATTTTTGCCGCGTTCAAGGCTGCGGTCGAACACAAGGGCCAGCCCACTGTGATTTTGGCAAAAACCGTGAAAGGCTACGGCATGGGCGAAGCCGGCCAGGCGATGAACATCTCGCACCAGCAGAAAAAACTTGACCGCGAGGCGCTGATCGGCTTCCGCAACCGCTTCAAGCTGCCCGTGCCCGACGATCAGATCGAATCGGTGCCTTTCCTACGCTTTGCCAAGGATTCGCCGGAATACAAGTACATGCTCGAACGGCGCAATGCGCTCGGCGGCATCCTCATGCAGCGCACAAGCAAGGCGACGCCGCTCGAAATTCCGCCGCTCTCGGCCTTCGAGCCGCTGCTCCGGGCCTCCGGCGAAGGGCGCGAAATCTCGACGACGATGGCCATCGTCCGCCTACTCAACATCCTGCTCAAGGACAAGGCCATCGGCAAGCGCGTCGTTCCCATCGTGCCGGATGAATCGCGCACCTTCGGCATGGAAGGGCTGTTTCGCCAGATCGGCATCTGGAACCAGCTCGGACAGAACTACTTGCCGGAAGACCACGACCAGCTCATGTTCTACAAGGAGTCAAAAACCGGCCAGGTCCTGCAGGAAGGCATCAACGAGGCCGGCGCGATGAGCGACTGGATCGCCGCCGCCACTGCTTATTCGGTGCACAAGGAGCAGATGATCCCGTTCTACATCTGTTACTCAATGTTCGGCCTGCAACGCACCATGGATCTCTACTGGGCCGCCGGCGACCAGCGCGCACGCGGCTTCCTGATCGGCGGCACGGCCGGACGCACGACGCTCAACGGCGAAGGGCTGCAACACGAAGACGGCCATTCGCTGGTGCTTTCCGGACTGATCCCCAACTGCATCAGTTACGACCCGACCTTCGCCTACGAAATCGCCGTCATCATGCACGAAGGCATGCGCCGCATGTTTGTCGAACAGGAAGACGTGTTCTATTACCTGACGGTGATGAACGAAAACTACGAGCATCCGGAAATGCCGCAGGGCGTCGAAGCGGACATCATCAAGGGCATGTACCTCTTCCGCCGCGGCGCATCCGACGCCGGCAAGGCTCCGCGCGTGCAGCTGCTCGGCTCCGGCGCCATCTTCCGGGAAGCCATCGCCGCCGCCGATCTGCTCAAGGCCGACTGGGGCGTGGAATCCGATCTGTGGAGTTGTCCGAGCTTTACCGAGCTGGCGCGCGAAGGCGTCGACGCGGAGCGCTGGAACATGCTGCACCCGACGGAAAAACCGCGTCAGACGCACGTCGAACATTGCCTGAACGGCACACGCGGCCCGATCATCGCCGCGACCGACTATGTTCGCCAGTACGCCGAACAAATCCGCCCGTTCCTCAACCGCCGCTACGTCACACTCGGCACGGACGGTTTCGGCCGCTCCGACACGCGCAAGGCGCTGCGTTATTTCTTCGAGGTCGACCGTCACTGGATCGTCGTCGCTGCGCTCAAGGCGCTGGCTGACGACGGCGTAATCGAGCCGCGCAAGGTCGCAGAAGCCATTGCCCGATATGGCATCGACAGCAATAAGCCCAACCCCTTAACGGTCTGAGGAGACGCCATGAGCCAGATAATTGAAGTCAAGGTGCCGGACATCGGCGATTTTCATGATGTGCCGGTCATCGAGCTGCTGGTCGAGCCGGGCGCCACCGTGCAGGCGGAAGACCCGCTACTGACGCTTGAATCCGACAAGGCCACCATCGATGTGCCCAGTCCGGTCAACGGAGTGCTCAAGGAGTTCACGGTCAAGATAGGCGACAAGATTTCCGAGGGCAGTCTGATCGCCCGTATTGAAGGGGCGGCAACGGCCGGCGCACCAGCACCAATGGAGAAAGCGGCCCCTGCCGCAGCGCCTGCAGCGCAGGCCGTTGCACTAGCATCCGTCCCCACCGCCTCCCCTGCGCCAGCATCCGCGCCTGTACCAATGTCGCCAACGCCCGTATCTGCACCCGCCCTGAACGTGCCGGCCAATCAACCCCTCGAATGGGCATCCGCCCCTGTCGGAATCCCCACGTCCATCCCGCCCACGCCCAGCAAGACGACGCACGCCAGCCCGTCGGTACGCAGCCTTGCCCGCGAACTGGGCATCGACCTGACGCAGGTCACGGCCAACGGCCCCAAGGGGCGGATTCTGCGCGAAGATCTCATTGCTTTCGTCAAAGGCACCCTCCAGGCCAGGCCAGCCACCGGCGCGGCGGGTGTTGTCGGTGGCAGTGGCGGCGCCGGCCTCGACCTGTTGCCGTGGCCGAAGATCGACTTCGCCAAGTTCGGCGAGATCGAAATCCAGCCGCTCTCGCGCATCAAGAAAATCTCCGGACAAAACCTGGCGCGTAACTGGGTCATGATTCCTGCGGTCACTTATCATGACGAGGCCGACATCACCGATCTGGAAGCTTTCCGCCTTGCGCTCAACAAGGAAAACGAAAAGAGCGGCGGCGCCAAGATCACCATGCTCGCCTTCATCATCAAGGCTTGCCAGCTCGCCTTGAAGAAATTCCCGGAATTCAACGCTTCGCTCGACAGCGATACGCTGGTGCTGAAGAAGTATTTCAACATTGCCTTTGCCGCAGATACGCCGAATGGGCTGGTTGTCCCCGTCATCAAGGGCGTCGATCGCATGACGGTGAGCGAAATCGCCGCCGAATGCGGCGCGCTGGCCAAAAACGCGCGTGACGGCAAGCTCGCGCCGGCCGACATGCAGGGCGCCTGTTTCACCGTATCCAGCCTGGGCGGTATTGGCGGCATCAGCTTCTCGCCCATCGTCAATGCGCCGGAAGTCGCCATTCTCGGCGTCTCCCGCTCGCTCATGAAGCCCGTCTGGAACGGCGCGGCCTTCGCCCCGCGCCTGACCTTGCCGCTGGCCCTGTCGGCCGACCACCGCGTCATCGACGGCGCGCTCGGCACGCGCTTTAACGCTTACGTCGCACAATTGCTCTCCGACATGCGTCGGGCACTGGTCTGAGGAGACGCCATGAGCCAGATAATTGAAGTCAAGGTGCCGGACATCGGCGATTTTCATGATGT
>ERZ773065.301-NODE-301-length-30850-cov-24.109726_pt1 | contig 30850 bp, 26 predicted proteins | sample MGYA00580623_ERZ773065 | MGnify/ENA primary metagenome ERZ773065 (study PRJEB29015, sample SAMEA2738017) | human oral metagenome | biome: human oral; feature: human-associated habitat; material: dental | place: China | collected 2047 ... | reverse complement strand
CTGAAGCTTTACAAAACTTGCCAAACAAAGATGCTATGGTTGTTATGAGCTTTGGCACAACTTATAAAGATACTCGTGCGAAAACAATCGATGCTACTGTAGATGCTATTAAAGCAGCTCATCCAAACACAAAGGTGGTAACAGCTTTCACAAGCCATATCATTCGCGATCGTATTCAACAAAAAGAAGGTATTACATACCCAACACCTGAAGAAGCTTTGGCAGAACTCAAAAAAGATGGTTACACTCGCGTTGCATTAGCATCCCTTGATGTAATTCCTGGTATGGAATACAACTACGATGCAGCAGTATATAATTTGTACAAAGATAATTTCAAAAAAATGACACTTGGTACATCTCTTATGTACTGGATGGGTCAAGAAAACCAAACTGACCAAGTTATTGAAACATTAAAAGCTGTTCAATCTCAATTCCCTAAATTAGGCAAAGAAGACGCTCTTCTTATCATGGCTCATGGTACTCCAGATCCTTCCAATGCTTACTACTCTGTAATTCAAGACCGTATCCATACTCTTGGTATGAAAAATGTATTTATCTACACAGTAGAAGGTACTCCAAATCTTGAACAAGTTATCCCTCAATTGAAATTACATGGTATTAAACATGTTACATTGATGCCATTCATGATGGTTGCTGGCGACCATGCCAATAATGACATGGCTGGTGCAGAACCAGAATCCCATAAATCCATTCTTGAAAAAGACGGCTTTAAAGTTGACACTTACATCCATGGTTTAGGTGAAAACCCTAACATCCGTAGCTTATTCGTTGAACGTGCTAACGAATCTTGGGACGCTTTACAAAAATAATCAATTTACAATTTAACTAGTATCGTTATTTAACGTACATAGGAGTACATCATGAAAAAACTACTACTCTGTAGTCTTGCTTTGGTCATGATCGTACTAGCAATAGCTGGGTGTGGTAAATCCACATCCAGCTCTTCTGCTACTACGAAGGAACTTACCTTTAATGGTGAAACCTACACTGTACCAAAGGATCCTCAACGCATCGCCGTTCTTTCAAACTCCGTATTGTCCATGCTATATGCAGTGGATGGCAAGGCTATCTCTCGTGCTAGTACAACGGACAAACTAGCTTCCGAATTAGAAGCATTACCTGCGTTAGGTCAAACGGCTAACATCAACATGGAACAATTGTTAGGATTGAAACCGGATGTGGTATTGGGTTTGGAAAATCAACATAAAAAATATGAATCTCAATTACAATCTAACAATATTCCAGCCGTACTTTTCAATTACGATGGCATTAAGGATAATGTGCCAATGTTAACATTCCTTGGAGAATTAACAAATCATCAAGATAAGGCTAAATCCGTTATTGCAACCTATGAAAGCAACATTCAAAAGGTAAAGGATGCCATTAAAAATCAACAACCTGCGCGTGTTGCCGTATTGCGTGCTACCGGTAAAGGTGTAACTGCGGAAACCGACGAAGCGGTAACTGCATCTATGGTCAAAGAATTAGGTATGACAAATGTTGTAACATCTCACCTAGATGGTACAACTAAGGATAAAACGGTACCATATTCTCTTGAAACATTAACCGCTGATAACCCTGATATTATCTTCGTCGTTACCATGGGTAAAGAAGAAGAAATTACAAAGGCCATGAAGAAAGCTATGACAGATAATCCTGCATGGGCAAATCTTAAGGCTGTACAAAATAATCGTGTCATTTACTTACCATCTAAACTATTCCTACTTAACCCAGGTCTACAAACACCTGAGGCTATGGCTCGTTTAGTGAAAGAAGCGTATGGCGTTGATGTGACATTTTAACATATCCTAACATATTAAAGAGGGCATTCCCCATTTCGGGGATGCCCTCTTTCACTATTAGTCTAGCTATCTACTCAACTAAACCTTTTACGCGTACATATTGTTTATCATCAAAGGTATCGATTTGTACATCTACGGAAAATACATCTCTAAATAGTTCATCCGATACGACTTCTTTCGTGTCTCCAGCCGTAACTAAATGACCATCTTTTATAATGGCCATATGATGAGAATATTGTACGGCTTGCGTCAATTCATGGAGTACCATCAATACGGTTAACCCTTGTTCATCATTTAATCGTTTCAACAATTCCATAATTTCCAGTTGATGATTAATATCTAAATATGTTGTTGGTTCGTCTAACACTAACAATTTAGGTTGTTGTGCTAGTGCCATAGCAATCCATACCCGTTGTCGTTCACCACCAGATAAGGATGGAATTAATTGATTGCGCAAATGATTCGTTTTCGTAATTCCCAATGCATAATCAACGATTTCTCGGTCCTCTTTGGCCGTATTCTTCCACCATGTTTGGTATGGATAGCGTCCACAATATACCAGTTCTTCTACAGTCATATCCTTTGGCATATTGGGCACCTGTGGCAGAAACGCCATTTGACGTGCCAATTCATTTTGTGAATACGACTGTAATGATTTACCTAAAATAGTCACACATTCACGAGGACTATGAATATATCCAATCATAGACCGTAAGAGTGTACTTTTACCACAACCATTAGGCCCGATTAAAGTCGTTATTTTACCAACAGGGACAGATACATTAATATCATGTAAAATATGACGATCTCCGAGAGTTACGGATAACTGTTTTACATCAATAGCCGTATTCATTAGTTATCCCTCCTCAATAGATATAAGAAGAATGGCGCCCCAAAGAATGCCATGATAATGCCAACCGGTACCTCAATTGGACTCCACATAACACGCCCTACCGTATCACTAACAACGAGGACGAGTGCCCCTAATAATGCAGAACCGGGGAGTAAATACGCATAATCATTACCGATGATAAGTCGTAACATATGCGGTATAACGAGGCCTACGAAACCGATTAAGCCCGCAATACTAACGGCACCTGCTGCTAATAGAGCCGCAACAGCAGTCATAATAAACCGCGTTTGTTCTACCTTAAGGCCTAGCCCCTTTGCTGTTTCATCACCTAAACTTAAAATAGTAAGACGTTTGGCACCTAAACAGGCAAAAATAAGACCGACTAACGCGTATGGGAACAGAACCTCTACTTGAGGCCAACTGCGTGCAGCCAAGCCCCCTACCATCCAAAGTAAGGCTCCTTGCACACGATCTCCATAGAATACAAGTAGTGCAGAAATACCAGAGCCTAAAAAAGCAGCCACCGCAACACCAGCCAAGATGATACGGCTTGGGCGTACACCATTCTTCCAAGCAAGAGCATATACCATCATCGCCGCAGCCATAGCACCTATAAAGGCGACGAGAGGCACAATATGATCATAGCCAGGGAAAAGAATAAATATAATAACACCGGCAAGTCCAGCACCGGAGGAAACGCCTACGATTTGAGGATCTGCTAAAGGATTCTTCATTACGGCCTGTAAAATGGCACCTGATACAGCTAAACAAGCACCAACTAATGCAGCAACAATATTACGAGGCAACCTAATATTCCAAATAATTTGCGATGCTGTATCTGTTAGCTCACTAGCCCATAATGTGTGCCAAATCTCCGATAGAGATACCGGTGTGGAGCCCCAAATCAGCGAGATAATCATGCTAGCTATGACAGCAATAACCAAGACAATAATAACTGATATGCGAAAAAGTTTTCGTTCATTCAGAGAGTCCACAGTAACCTCTCCTTTCACCAATACATGGTGCTATCAGCACCCGTATTATACATATAAACCTCATAATAGATACAGTAAAACCCGAATCGCCAGCAGTATGCAACGATTCGGGTTACTTATTATTTAGATTCTTTGCCTTCTACGAAGAGCATATCGTTGCGTTTTACATCTGTGTAAAGCAATGCATTACATACGGATGCTGCAATTGGGCTACCACCCTTGTTACCTTTTACAGTGATATAAGGAACTGGGGATACTTCCATCAAATAATCTTTAGATTCCGCAGCGCCAACAAAGCCTACAGGAATACCGATAATAAGAGCTGGTTTAATACCTTCTTCAAGAGCTAAACGCAATACTTCATACAATGCAGTTGGTGCATTACCGATAGCAACGATTTGGCCTTCTAATTGTTTGCCAAATGTGCGCATAGCAGCGATAGAACGTGTTACGCCCAATTCTTTAGCCATTTTAGCTACATTTTCATCTTTGATTAAGCAATGTACTTCATTACCACGAAGTTTAAGAGCCGGTTTAGAAATACCTGTGCGAACCATTTCTACGTCAGTGTAAATATCTGCACCATTGTCTAATGCTTCGATACCTTTTTGAACAGCGTCAGGGCTCATTTTTACGAGTTGAGCATATTCAACGTCACCAGATGCGTGAACTGTACGAGATACAACGCGTACTTCATCATCGGTTAAACCTAAATCCTTTACATAATCGTAAATGATTTCCATACTTTTATCTTCAATGGCTTTAGGATTTTTAACGTAATCCATTAGTGTCCTCCCATAATTTGAAAAATTCATCATTCGATGATACCACAGGGCATTCGAGTTTTACCCGCGGACGATCGATAACAATAACGTGGATGCCAAGGTCGATGGCAGCCTGTAATTTCGTATCTGCCCCACCTACGAGACCAGAGTTTTTCATAACCACAACGCTCGCCTTCGTATCATGGAACATAATACGATTCATGTCGTAAGAAAATGGACCTTGTACGGCAACGATACGCTTAGGACTCACATTGAGGTCTTCCATCATTTGCAACACCTCAGCAGTTGGCAAAATGCGTGTCCATACTTCACAGTCTTGCAACGCTTTAGACTTAGCAAAGATGTGCATCGTTTTACTACCAGTGGTCAAATATACATGGTTGTTGTTTTCCTTTGCTAATTTGCCTGCCAAATTAGCGGCTTCTGTTTCATCCACTACGATATGCAACTTATCATAGTCTGGCAATGGCACCTCTTTTCGTTCAAACCGAACAAAAGGAATACCCATCGCCTTTGCTGCATCTTGAGCCGTTGCGGTCACAATAGCTGCATAGGGATGGCTTGCATCTATGAGTAGACGCACATTGTGCTCCTTAATCAACTGTTGCATAGCCTCTTGGTCAAGACGGCCTGTATGAACGGTAATGCCTTCATGAGCAGCCAATTCCGCCCCATATTGACTCACGACAGTCACGAGAACCTCTTCACCAGTCCGTTCTTGGATATCTACCGCTAAGGTGCGACCATCCAAAGTACCAGCGATGACCCAAATCATAATTTATAGCCTCGAGGTGTAATCATGCGACCATTTTCAACATAGGTTTGGCTATTACCGATGATAACAAGCGTTTGCATATCCACTTCTTCTTTTGTGAAGTTTTCAAGATCAGAAATGACCATATGTTGACCTGGACGACCTGCTTTTTGCACAATCCCCACAGGTGTTTTAGGATCGCGGTATTTTAGAACGATTTCACGTACTTCATCTAGATGCGTTACGCGTTTTTTACTGCGTGGGTTGTACAAGGAAATAACCATGTCCCCTTGTGCACAAAGGTCAGCACGTTTTTTAATAAGATCCCAAGGTGTCATCAAATCGCTAAGGGAAATAACAGCAAAGTCATGCATCAAAGGTGCACCCAATACAGATGCTGCTACATTTACAGCACTAAGTCCTGGCACGATGTCCACGGAAGGACGTTTATCTGCTGCTACTTTATTAGCAAGTTCTAATACAAGGCCTGCCATGCCGTACACGCCGGAGTCACCAGAGGATACTACGACTACTTGGTGACCTTCTACAGCTAAATCAACGGCTTGTTGGCAACGGTCCACTTCTTGCATCATCGCTGTACCAACTGTTTGTTTTCCTGCGATAAGGTCTTTAATCAAATCAAGATATGTTAAATAACCTACTACACGGTCTGCTGCTAAAATTGCTTCCCGTGCTTGCGGTGTCATAAATTCAGCGTCCCCAGGTCCAATGCCGATTACTTTGATGTTACCTGTGCAATGGCTACCGTTGTTTTGGGATACACCGTTTTGTGCTGTATTAATGTTTGGCTCTTGGCCGCTAGTAATGCTGTTGTCTCGCATACGTTTCCTACTCCTATTGTTCCTTTTACAAATGTGGATTCTTGTAAATCCTGTTCTTCTATAACAGGTGCTATCTCTTCTTGTGTATAAAAATGGATAGACCACCCTAATTCGTTTAAGGCGGCTAATAGGCCGACTTCATCTTGTTTCACAATAACTGATGCAGCTGTGACGATGCTTTTTGGTGAAAGCTTATGTGCCTGTAACGATTGCATGATGGCATTGAGTATGAGTTCCTTTGGCGTATCTCGACGACAACCGATACCCATCGTATACGTACGAGGACGTAAAATGAGCTGCTCTGCATACTCAGGAATCACCTTATCTGTTATGACTACACGACGAACGCCATCAGTCTCAGGCAATGTAAATACATCAACCATCTGAACTGTGCCATGCGTACCGATATGTAATGCAGTAGCATCTCGTAACCGATTAGCATCAACTAAGGTTTCATCAATGTAGTAATTGACAATCTCACCAGCTACAACAGCAGAATTCACATCCACTAAGGTATGAAAATCATCAACTAACAGATGCTCATGACGCGCTAACATATCAGGTGCGGGCAATCCATTAACATCTGTCGCCGTTGTAATAACTGGATCCGCATCGATGGCCAGTGAAATAGATTGCGTCCATTCGTTGGCTCCTCCAAGGTGACCAGATAACAAACTGATAACATGATGACCTGCCTCATCCATTACAACGATGGCAGGATCCTTGGATTTATGTTCAATATACGGTGCAATCATGCGCACTACAATACCGAGTGCCATAATGCATAATACTTGGTCATAATCCTTGAAAATCTGTCCTATATGATGTTTGAGGGAATCAAAATAGATGGCCTCACCACCAGAAGGACGATTTTCCTTTTCATAACAATCCGCATGAGGAGCCACCAAAGACTTAATGCGTTGTCCTAGCTTTGCACCGCGTTCTGAAACAGAAAGAATAGCTGTCCTATTCTTATTTCCTGTTGTCATAGGCGCATCAGATTCTAGTTCTTTCATCACACTAGTCCTTAGCACTACGATACATGTGGGCAAAGCCCTTATCGTAAAGCTTAGATAATTCGTATTCGCTGTCTAGTACATGACTAACAACAATCATAGCTTGACGTAATACGCCTTCTTCAGCCACGATATCCGCAATGGTTTCCAATGTACCGCGGATAATTCGTTGGTCTGGCCAAGAAGCTTTCACTACGATAGCCACAGGTGTTGTTTTATCATAACCACCTTCAATAAGTTCAGCCACTACCTTATCGAGCATTTGAACGCTAAGGAAGATACACATGGTCGCTTCATGAGCCGCCAACATGCGCAATTTTTCCTTCGGAGGCATTGGTGTACGGCCTTCCATACGCGTAATAATGACAGTTTGAGATACATTTGGCAATGTATACTCTTGTTTTAATGCTGCTGCAGTAGCAAGGAACGAACTTACGCCAGGCACCACGTCATAGGTAATGCCCATGCCAGCCAATGCATCCATTTGTTCTTGAATAGCACCGTAAATAGCTGGGTCACCCGTATGCAAACGGACAACCTTTTTACCTTCTGCTACGGCAGCTTTCATAACAGCCAATACCTCATCAAGGTTCATAGTAGCACTATTATGTATTTCACAACCTGGTTTACAAGCCTCTAAAATAGCAGGGTTTACTAAGGAACCGGCATAGATGACAACGTCGGCCTCTTGTACTAAACGATACCCTTTGCGCGTAATAAGCTCTGGATCCCCAGGGCCTGCGCCTACAATATGTACGTCAACCATATTACTCTCCTTCTGCGATACGCGTTGCAGATACAATAAAAATTGGACTCAATGGGTCCAACAAATGATATGGACCAGCCTTACGATAGCGGCTAATGGACATTTGGTACCCTTCATATGTGAAAGGACGACCTTTCAACTCTTTTAAAATGGTATAACCCGTTTCCATCGTTACCGCCGTTACAACAAGGCGACCGCCTACCTTTAACAACCGTTGTACTTCATCCATAATGCCCGTCATACCGCCAGCACTGCCGCCGATAATAACCGCATCCAGCTCAGGCAAATCTTCCATACCTTCTGGAGCTTTGGATTTTATAACAGTCATATTATTTACATTGAATTTCTTCATATTTTCATGAATCAACTCAATGCCTTTATCAAAACGTTCGATAGCATATACATGACCTTTAGGTGATGCTAATGCAGCTTCAATAGAAATCGAACCCGTACCAGCCCCCACATCAAGGACGATGCTATCTTCTTCGATGCGCGCCTCATTCATAACGGCTTTGCGAATCTCGCATTTCGTCATCGGCACGTCACCGCGTATAAATTTCTCATCAGGAATTCCGAAAAAATGTCTCATCCTAATACCACCATAACAGAATGTCCAAAGCCTTCGAGCTCCGTTAATACCTCTAGGGTAGAATCTACGATTTTTTCATCATCGTAACTCAAGCGCTCTAAGGCTGCTGCTCTCGTTTCTTTTGGCCATCCTGCATCTATTAAAATACGCGCAATATGCGCCGGATTATATTCAGGATCCGTTAAGAACCCCATCTTTTTTCCCGCTTCATATACAAGTTTTTCAGGCGCTGGTTGGCGCCCGTGAAAACTCATTAAATCCGCATCATGCCACACTTCGTTAAGGCGTGCAAAGGCAAATGTCATGGAACTAATGCCTGGCACCACTTCAATGCGTGTGGTAGGAAATTTCTTTTTCAAATACGGTAACAAGCTATAGTAGCCTGTATCACCACTGACCATAACCACAACATCATGGTCGTGAAGTTCACGCTCGATTTGTTCAGATAACCAACTTAGTTTCCCCGTTACAGGATACGTAATCTGCCCAGGTTCCTTAAAATCCTCCAAGGAGCGTTCACTACCTACCAAAACGGTAGCATGTTTAATTAAATTAAGGCCTTTAGGCACCACATAATCAGGATTGCCCGGACCAATGCCTACGATATACAAGGTATGTGCCAATGTTCTAGCTCTCCTATCTCTTTTGCATGCTTATCCATAGCCAAAATCTCACCCTTTAAGGTGGTAATAATGATACCTACTTCAGCCTCATTGGCAATATATCGTTCACTGCGCATAGATGCGCGGTCTACTACACGTTGGTATACACCAGTTAGGCCTTCTCGTTCTAATATAGGGAACGTAGATTCTGTAGTTTGGCAATTAAATAACTCTTCACACACCGCTTGGGATGCTCCTTCAAGAGCTGCATAAGCTACAATACTTTCCATACGACCATCGCTCATGCGATTATGGGTATGGAAACTTCCGCTAGCAAGCTTAATGAGCTTACCGATATGACCGATGATCAAAATTCGTTTAAAGCCAATATGCACGGCTTGTTCAAGCATAAATCCGATGAAGTTGCTGGTTTCAGCCATTTGGTTCTTATGGATACCAAGCACTTGTTCTGCCAAATCTTGACCAATCCGCCCCGGTACGAGAACCGCTGTCTCACAGCCATTGGCTTTCATCACCTTTAACTGAGGCACGAGAGAATTCTTAAACCCTTCTTCACTCATTGGCTTAACGATACCCGTTGTACCGATAATGGATATACCACCTTCGATACCTAGCGTATGGTTCAACGTCTTCTTAGCCAACACCTTACCATTAGGAACGCTTACTGTTACCGTCACACCTTGACCTTGCGTACAAAACTCTTCAAATACGAGTTTCATCATCGCTCTAGGGCCCGGATTAATGGCCGGTTGTCCAGGGGGCATGGCAAGACCTGGTTTCGTAACCGTACCCACACCAAAGCCAGCTCGAAAACGTAGCTTGCCTGTGTCATCAAGGGTCACCGTAGTTTCCACATCATTGCCATGGGTCACATCTGGATCGTCACCGCCATCCTTCATCACAGTCGCCTTTGCCTCTGTTTCGGATATAATTTCCACAGATTTAATAGGTACCTCAATGAATTGACCTTGCGGATTCTCAATGACAACCTTGTCCACAATATCGTGTTCTAAGAGGGCCAATAAACCTGCTTTCATGCCTGCCGTAGCACATGAACCGGTCGTATAACCACCCTTCATGTCCTCTACTCTCATAGCGCCTCCTACACCGATAGGGGTAGCGATTCAATGGAATCAATCTAACCCTATCTCTTATGCTTATATAATTAGGAACGGAAGTTAACGAATTGCAATTCAACCGGTACATCCAATTGTTTTAACATTTGAATAACCGCTTGCAAATCATCTTTATCCTTGCCAGATACGCGCACTTGATCCTCTTGGATAGACGCTTGTACCTTAAGCTTCATATTTTTGATTGCCTTTACTACTTCTTTAGCATTTTCTTTTGTAATGCCTTTTTTAATAGTAATCACTTGGCGTACAGTGGCACCAGCAGCAGGCTCAACCTTACCATAATCAAGGTTCTTAATTGCTACATTACGCTTAACCATTTTGCCTTTTAATACATCGATAATAGCATTTAATTTATATTCGTCATCACCGATGATTTTAATGGTATCACCTTCAAGGCTAATTTCAGCTTTAGAACCGCGGAAATCATAACGCGTACCAATCTCTTTCTTCGCTTGGTTTACCGCATTATCTACCTCTTGCATATCCACTTCGGATACAACGTCAAAGGAACAATCTTTAGCCATTTTATACCTCCTACACCTGAACCCATTGGGCATGGGGTTCACGCATTATTTTCATCATCATCCTAATATTCCAAATACTAATGTAAAAGTACACTAAATTGGAATATATCTCTATAATTATACCTTATAACAGGCTTATTTTCTAGGTAAATCGATTTTTTTAATTATAACTATTATTAATCACCAAAAAACTTAGAATCTATAGTTTGATTACAAAATTAATAGATTTATAAAACAGAAAACAGACACCAATAGTAAAAGCTGCACTCCTCGGAATGCAGCCTTTTCGTTATGATTATAAAATTGTAATTTCGTCGTAAGTAGGTTGAACTACTAACTCACCTTTAGAGTTCATAATCCCCCATTTACCTTTAATTTTTACAGAGCTATAGCCATGAGAGAACGTACCTGTACCAGAAATATCTTTCATAACTGGAGTTTCTATGACTGTACCATCAAGAGATAGAATCTTATAATTACCGTCCTTATTATAAATCCAAGTGTATTGATCGCCAACAAAGGATTTTACGGTATTCGCTTTGTCGCCTTTATAAATGATGCGACCATCTGCCATATCTACTACATACCGATTAGTATCATTGGTAACAGACATTTGGTGTTCCCCAACGAAGTCAATCGTATCATACTTAAATGGCACCTCTTGTTTACCTGTTTCCATATCAAAAATACCATATTTATTAGTATCCTTGTTTTTCATTGTTAACAATACATTGTTCATATCAATCGTACCAGCCTCATAATTGCCAGGTTGAATAATGTATTGACCTTGACGGTTCATAAAGCCTAATTTACCTTCATTGCGCACCAAGGTACCATGTTCTTCCATAGGGTATACATAGTCATTTTTACTATCAATCACAATGGTGCCATTACGATCAATATAACCGCGTTTCATACCATCATCGATAAGGCCACCAAGGCCATCGATGTATACGCCACCATGATTATACAAATATCCCATGCCAACGAGCCCCAAGATACCGCCCAAACCAAAGTGACTTACCTTGCGACGATATTCGGCCAATCCATTTTTATAAGGATATACTTCATTAGACGGCGCAGTAAATACAACCTTACCTTGACCATCGATAGCGACAACCTTGCCATCAGCTTTTACAAAAGCGCGGTCTTCACTAAATTTAGTTTCTACATTTGGAATCTCTTTAAATTGTGGTTGAATAACTACATGACCAGCACCATCTTTAAAGCCAAGCTTACCTTTTTCTTTGAAAGTCACATAAGAATCACTTAGATAAGATTGATGAATATCTTTAGGGTCAAAATTATTCATCTCTTTAATAGCAGTGTAACGGTCATTAGTATCCGCATATAAAGCATCTTGTGCCTCTTTGCCAGATTGTAATACGGTGCCATCACCTTTAATATGAACTACTTTATTTTTACCTTCTTCACCATAGAATGTACCATCTTTTTTGAAAGACGCATCTAATGTTTTATAGGTTGGCGCTAATACCACTTGTCCATTAGGACCAACGATGCCCCATTTTCCTTTTTCTTTAACCAGTCCAAGGTAACCTTGTTGTAATAGAGAATCATCTTTTAGAACGCGAATCGCTTTTTTAACCGCTGCAGGTGGTTGTTTTACGGCACCAGCAATTGGCATAAATGTATCTAAACGACCGATACCAACACCAACGCCTACAGAAGTGCTGCTAGAACGGCTAGATGTTTTTTCAGATATTGTAGTGGAGGATGTGGATATAGTAGTACTATGTTGTTCACGTGTTACACGCGTACTTGTTGATGTTGATGTATCTGTATTCGTCACTGTTGTACTACTAGTGGATGTTGTAGTAGATGCTGCGAAAGCACTTGTAGACATAGCCGCCAACACACATGCGACTAATAAAGATTTCTTGTTGAGTTTCATAGGCCTCTCCTCTTATTACTCAAAGGGTTTTAGATATAAAAATTTTATAAACAACTATTAATATAAATTATACTATACAGACCTTTATATATACAATAAATTGAGAGAAATTCTTCATCTATTATTTTTTTTGCTATAATAAAAACTATGAAAACAGCAACCATAATCGACTTGATTGTAGATACTAATGTACACACGCAATCTATGAATCACATCATAAAACAACAACATATTTCACAGCGCATGCGCCGGCGACTAAAAAATGATGGCATCATAACCATTAACGGACAATCGGCTACATGGAACACCCTTGTTCATGGCGGTGATCATCTGCTTATGAAATTAGCACCAGAGCAGGAATTTTCACGAACCCCAATGGATCTTAAAATCGTATACGAAGATAAGTATATCCTCGCCATTAATAAAGCTGCCGGTATCCTTATACATCCTACATCAACGGTGCGCGATGGAACATTGGCAAATGGCATTCTCTATTATTATGACGAAACCGAACAAGCTCATGACTTTCACCCCGTCCATCGCCTCGATAAGGATACATCGGGCATCGTCATCATCGCTAAAACATCGGTAGTACAACACGCCTTTGATAAGCAACGCACAAAATTTCAAAAGGTTTATGACGCCATCGTTGAAGGCACTATGCCAAGTCAATCGCTAACCATTAATTATCCCATCGGACGTAAACCGGGTAGCATCATCGAACGGTGTTGCACATTAATCGGCAAACCGGCTCGTACAGATGTGACGGTATTGACACACCACATAGTTTCCCAGCCTGTACAAATGGATATAAATATGAGCACACAACAGGTTCTAACGCATGTGCAATGTGTACTCCATACAGGCCGAACCCATCAAATTCGTGTACACCTATCCCATTTGGGTTTTCCTTTAGCCGGTGATGATTTATATGGCGGTCATTTGGATTACATCCATAGGCAAGCGTTGCACGCGGGCTACCTAGCTTTCACCCATCCTATGACACAGAAATATATAGAACTACATGCCCCTATGCCAACGGATATGAAACATTTACTGCATCTCTAACAGATTCATCTAGAAAACCTTATAAAATTGTGGTGCTTTATATCGTTTCTTGATATACTAACAATGAATAGATATGTATCATCATAAGTTGATGACAATACTTTCCAAATACATACAATCGGCTATAAAGCCAAGGAGGACAACATGCCATTAGTAACGACTACAGAAATGTTCAAAAAAGCTTATGAAGGCGGCTATGCAGTAGGTGCTTTCAACGTTAACAATATGGAAATCGTACAAGGTATTGTCGATGCGGCGAAAGAGGAACAATCCCCTCTTATCTTGCAAGTATCTGCAGGTGCTCGCAAATACGCAAAACACATTTACCTTGTAAAACTTGTGGAAGCAGCATTGGAAGATAGCAATTTGCCAATCGTTCTTCACCTTGACCACGGCGATTCCTTTGAAATCTGTAAAGATTGCGTAGACGGTGGCTTCACATCCGTTATGATCGACGCATCTCACCACGATTTCGACGAAAACGTAAAAATTACAAAACAAGTTGTTGAATACGCTCATGCGCACGGCGTTGTAGTAGAAGCTGAACTTGGTCGTTTAGCTGGCGTTGAAGATGACGTTAACGTATCCGATGCAGACGCTCGCTTCACAGACCCTGAACAAGCTGCTGAATTCGTAGCATTAACAGGTGTTGATTCCTTAGCTATCGCTATCGGTACAAGCCATGGTGCTTACAAATTCAAAGGCACACCATACCTCGACTTTGAACGTTTGGAAAAGGTTGGTAAATTATTGCCTAACTTCCCTATCGTATTGCATGGTGCTTCCTCCGTATTGCCTGAATTCGTAGCAAAATGTAACGAATTCGGTGGCAACATCCCTGGTGCACAAGGCGTACCTGAAGAAATGCTTCGCAAAGCAGCGCAAATGGCGGTTTGCAAAATCAACATCGATACAGACCTTCGCCTTGCTATGACTGCATCTGTACGCGAATACTTGGCACAAAATCCATCCGAATTTGACCCTCGTAAATATTTAGGACCTGCTCGTGACGCTATTAAAGGCATGGTAGCTCACAAAATTAAAGATGTATTAGGTTCTTCTCACAAACTATAATCTATGGCTAGTGGATTTTTAAAAGGAACCTTAATATTAACCATTGCCGGTTTCGTAGTAAAAGCCATCGGTAGTATCAACTGGATTCTTCTCTCCCGCATCTTGGGCGGGGAAGGCATCGGGATCTACCAGATGGCCTTTCCTATCTATTTGTTACTATTACAAATTTCGAGCGCAGGTGTGCCGATTGCCATCTCTATTTTGACGGCAGAACGATTAGCATTACACGACTTTGGTGGCGCTAAGCGAGTATTCAATATTTCTTTCACAATGCTGACCATTACGGGCTTTATCGCCAGCTTGGCCATGTACTTTGGCGCAGATTGGCTTATCTCTAGCGGTCTCATTGCTGAAAGCCGTGCCTACTACTCAATCATCGCACTTGCTCCGGCAGTATTCTTTGTAACGTGGATTTCCTGTTTCCGAGGCTACATCCAAGGTTATGAAATGATGACCCCAACGGCGGTCAGCCAAATCGTAGAACAACTATTACGCGTTATCGTCATGCTCGGTGCAGCGGCCATCTTATTGCCATATGGCTTACCGGCTGCAGCTGGCGGTGCTAGCCTAGGTGCTGGCGTCGGAGCCTTTGGTGCCTTCCTCGTACTCTTGTACTATTACTACAAGTTGCCTAAGGCTAGTAGTACTGGTAAAAGCTACAATGGTCCGCGCGAATCGGCTAAAGAAATTTTGTCACGATTGTTATCGTTATCCATTCCAATTTCCTTAGCTAGTATTATGTTGCCGTTAACGGCAAATCTTGATTTGCTCATCGTACCACGTCGTCTATTAGACGCTGGTTTCCCGATGAACGAAGTAACAGAACTATTCGGTTACCTTACAGGTATGGCGGTTCCGCTCATCAACTTGGCAACCATCATTACGGCGGCCCTTGCTACGAGCATCGTGCCGGCTATCTCCCATGCCTTTGCTAAACAAGATCACCAAGGTATTTACGAACGTACCGCAGGTTCTATGCGCTTAACATTTATGGCAACCGTACCATTTACGGTGCTATTATATGTACTCGCTGCCCCAACCGTTACATTGATTTACAATGCACCTAAGGCAGAACTAGCAACGCAAATCACTGCGTTCTCCATCTTCTTTCTCGGCGTGCACCAAGTAACAACGGGTATCTTACAAGGCCTTAACAAGCCGCGCATTCCTGTTATCAACATGGGTATTTCCCTTGTCATTAAGGTTATCCTTAATTGGACATTAACTGCAATCCCTTGGCTTGGTATTGGCGGTGCCGCTTGGGCAACCGTAGCCGATATCGGCTTTGCAGCCTTACTAAACTTGATTTATATCAAAAAATACACAGGCTACTTCCTCGACATTTCCCTTCTCTGGAAAAACGTGGTCAGCGCCGGTGTCATGGGGGTACTCATCTACATGAGCTACCATTATCTATCTGTACTATTACCAATGTGGGCAAACTTCCTGCTTACCGGTGTAGAAGGTCTAGTACTCTATGTCATTATCATGGTTCTCTTAAAGGGACTCAATAAAAATGATGGCGCTAGTATGCCGTTGATTGGTAGGTTCTTTAGATAATATAAGAAAATGACTGACTCAATCGAGTCAGTCATTTTTTATTTATAGTCCTCTTCTGTTATATCTTCCATCAAAATTTCTTCAATATACCCTACCTCATCACCTAAGTTATCTTCATCACGCATATCAATATAAATACTAATCAATGCCAAAGCTCCCTCCTCATTGAGCGTTGCAATGAGGCTCATAGGACCATATGTCAAAATGAGATTATCATCTTCATCGCGAATGATGTGTGGTACCGCATCAAAGTGTTGGTTCATCAACTGATCAAAATAATCCTCTACATCAAGACCGCTTTCAAGGGTTATCGATTCAGCATCACCCTTTTGAAATACAACCCTTGTATCTTCATCGATATATCGATAAAAATCATCTTCATCAATATTACCCGTTTCAAGCCATATGCTGAGAGCCGTTATCCAACCTTTTACAGCAATAGGTGCGGACATGTAGCGGTATGGCGCTTCATTTAACGTCATGCGAAGATCATCATATTCGATGGTGTAATTTTCTTGGCTAGATACGATGCGCTCAATTAGACCTTCGTCATTCAAGTCCACAAACAACATATACACATACTCTTCACCGTTTTCATAAGATACGGTTAACCCATGTCGTCCCACAACAAACAAGGCAGATTCTTCATAGACATCGGTAATGTGCATCACATTACAAGATACGGGTATACGAACAACCTTAATAGACTCGGTCATGGACGATAAAAAATCAATGCTTTCATTACGATTACGTCCAATGATACCACGCCCAGTAGACATATATTCACAATCATCAGACAATATAGAAGCTACACCATGAATATCCGCAGCTTCTAAAGAAGCTTTTAGCAGTAAAAGCGCTTGTATTTCAGTCATAATTACCTCTTTATACAACAACAGCCGACTACATTATTGTAACATAGTCGGCTGTGTATACGAGTGAAAATCGTATTATAGATTTAATTTAGCCATCATCATATCAATTTGTTCTTGCATAGAATTAATTTTTTCATCTTGTTGTTTGATCTTTTCATCTTGATTGTTGATGACTTGAATGAGACCTGCTTTGGAGTAGTCTGCATAAGGGCTACTTTGACCAAATTTCAAACTAACCCCCATATTTAAGATGTCTGCTCCGCCGCCGAAACTACCCGCAACAGAGAACATCGCCTTTTCATTAGGGCGATAGAAAGCACCAATGGCCATAGCATTGGCACCATGGAAATTACCATAACCAGCAGCAAAGTTCCACTTGTCCTGAGGGTCAAAATCCAGTGGATGCAATGCAGCCAATGCCGCCGCTCCTGCCCCTACACGGTTAATGCGACCATCCAGTTGATTAATTCGATTATTAATAGTAGTAGATGAGTCCGACGTAATTCGTTTCAATTGTGCCACATTAACGGCATCCGTATCTTCACTACCGGCTGCAACATTCGTAATTTGTCTTGTAAGAACTGTATCTCCAGTCGAGTCACCTACCGAAACGGCTGCTCCAGTAGATGTCCAAGTTGAAGAACCGTCAATTGATGCGGCTTTCGTGGAAGGATCGTAGCCTGCAACACCTTTATCTCTGGCCGCTACAGATTCACTACCCAAAGCTACGCCGCCATTTTTTCTAACATCCGTGTTATAACCAAGCATAACAGCATTTTCTATATTAGCCGTATTACGTCTCGTAGGCACTAATTCTTTCACGGTATAGTTAACTGGGCTTCCATCCCAACTATTCGCAAAAGTCTTAGTTATTTCTTTTTCCTCTGAAGCCATAGATCCTAAGACTACATTATGTTTACCGCCATCAAACTTATGGAAGTCCCCAATAACTACATTATCTTCTCCATTTTTTAGACTGTTGCCTGTACCGACTATAGTAGAACGACTGATGTTTTCACCTTCATTGCCATATCCACTCAAGTTATTATAAGCACTCAACTGCCCCTTTTGGCCTTTCAACATATTATTAGTACCGGAAATTTGAGAACGAACTGTATAATCGGCACTATTACTACTACCCAAGATAGATACGGCACCGGCGCTGCTAGCCATATACTCTTTCATATATTTTCGACCGGCTTCCACAGTCACATCATTTTTACCATCTATCTTAGATATACCAGCCATTTGCGTAGCTTGAACTAAAAATTCACCAACAGTCATACCTAACGTATCATTAGGTATCACAGGGCCTTGAGAATTGGTAACTACGTTGCCGGAACCTACGATCATGGTACCGGTTGTACCAGTAGTTCTGTTTAAACTACCGGTTACAGTGTTACCCACATTATCAGCTTGTTCATCTTCAGTACCTGTGCTTTCCAGACTATTCAGAGCCCCGAATGATGATGAGAATGTGCCCCCTGAACGACTCACATCCTTTCCGCCTTCTATGGTGGAACCATGACCTGTTAAAGTTTGAAATGTACTATCCGCCTTTGAATAATTACCAATAACTACACTGCCACCTATAGAATTAGATGAGTGATACCCGATGATATTACTACTTCTACCCACTGTATATTTCTTATCGCTCGGACCCCTGTCTGATTTTTCAGCCTGTTCCGCAGGTGACATACTACCAATGACAACGGAGTCTTTAATTGTATCTAGATTTTGATTGTCCCCGATGACAATACCTGCAGCGGGACCACCGGCAGATTCTACGCTATATTCAGCCTTATTATTATTCCCGATAACCGTCAATGAGTCCCATTCATTACGATATGTATCATTACCACGAAGAAAGTTTCCTCGGCCAATTGTCAAATCCGATGCATTCGGTTGACGTCCTTCCGGATGTCGATAATCGGTAACCGTGCCCTTATCACGAGCAATTATCGTATTATTATCACCAATAACATGTTGTCTACGGCTACCTTCAACAGTATTATTAGAACCTACAATTCGAACATCCTCACTGCCCTTACCATTTACAGGTCCTCCATGTTCATCTTTGAACGTATTACTAACACTATTCTTGTCCCCCACAATGGCAGCATTTTTACCACTAGTTACTGTATTACCCTTACCGGTGATATTCGTATTATCACTCGCTAAATAACTGTTACCATTTGCATCAGTAACAGGAGTTTCCCCATAAACTGGAGTTCCCCATAGACAACCACACGCACTTGTCACCAAAATAGCGGTCAACAGAGCTTTATATCTGCTTGGCTGTAAATTCAATTTATGTGTCATGTTATAAGCCTCCCTTTCACATCTAACACAAATAAATCGTTTATTGTACCAAACATTACTTAATTTAAGATTACACCTAGTAAAAATTATTGTCAACAATGCCGATATCCTGTATTTACGCTCTGATAAGTCAATCTATGACAAATCCATATAGATTGGCCCATTTATTATGAACATATCATCAATTCTTTGTAATTTTTAATCTTTATCTTATGTTTTCTTCATTTTTTACCTTTTTAAACTATGCAATTTAAGCATGATTGATATGATTCATTCTATCGCTTTAAAACTGTGACGTATGTTACATTTATATGGCAGTGCTTTCACAATAGTTATATGTCAATTCAGAAGATACACCGATTGACACCATAATCACAAGAAAATTTGACTGTATAGTTGTAGTAGTTGTCCCCCACGGAGAAATGAGGAACACATGGAAACAGAAGTAAGAAAAGTTGAAATGAGCGAAAATGTTGCAGACCCGACAGGTCTTGGTCTACTCGGTCTAGCAGTTGTATACTTTGTTGTGTCAACGTCACGCGTTGGCTGGTCCGGTCCAACCACATCGGTGATTATACCTTGGGCCGTTTTATTGGGCTCACTTGCGCAAATAATTGCCAGCTATTTTGATTTCAAGAAGAACAATCCCTTCGGATCCGTTGTATTCGGCGCATACGGCTTGTTCTGGTTCGCTATGGCTGGCGTCTGGCCCATCCAAATGGGGTCCTTTAGCCCAGAGATACAGAAAGTCTTTGATGTGACTCAATTAGCGTTCGCCTTTGTAGAATTCTTAATCTTCTCTATTCCGGCGCAGTGCTCGTGAACAAAGTATTCGGCAAAACTGTGTTCCCTATGGGTAAAAACGTTCTTTAATAGTTAAAATTATGTAATAAAAATCATCCCCTCTTAACTAAAATACAGTTGTCCTATTTAAAGCGACCATCTATAATCATTGCACGTAACTGTTCAATGCGAACACCATTTGGCAATCTCTCTCTATAGAACTGTAATTTATAATAGTATCTAGTTCCTTCATAATCAGTAACGAATACCATATCCGTCCTATTATGTAATGGCCAGCCATACATAAATTCAACGAGTAAACTACGCACACCATCATTATAGACCTCTATTACATCATCCTTAATAGGCAATACCATCTTAACAGTCGGTTCAGGAATTGTTCTATCTTTAACAAGATTTTTAATCTCATTATCCAAGGACATATTACTATCATTAATAGATCTAGCCTTAACATGCATAAATACCCCATCAGAGGTTCTAAACACCCTACCATCAATATCCTTGGTTTCGCCCTCCGTTTCAATAGCATCCTTTAATACGCGAAATTGATAAGGTCCGAAGAATTTTATTTCTGAAAAAGCATCTAACGAGGCATCATATTGACCATTATGCTCATTCGTAACACGTATCATTGGTGTTGTATCAATTGCTTGTGAAAGCACTGGTGTCGCTAGCAATACACCAAGGCTGATAGCATATATAATTCGTTTCATCTCTACGCCCTCCACGATTATCAATGATACGGATAATCCTGTTCAATATCCTCTCTATAATCATCTTTATACCTGATTTCATCAATCTCTGCCGGAGTCAACACACGACCTTCAGCATCAACATATTCACGAAATTCATTAAAATATACCCCTTCTATATCTGAAGGTTCTAATTGCGGCTCATATGATTCAATATTCCCATACGTATGATTAATTTCATCCAATATGCGATTCTGTTTCTCTATATCCGCATCACTATCTGTTTGATTATTTGATGATCTAGATTTTACAATAAGTGCAATGACGATAATGGCAATAATTAAATACAACATATAGCTCTCCTATAATACAACTACTATACTATTAATTGTAACATATAGAGTTATATAAATTAAAAAGTCAACTAAAAAAGGTTCCTATTGGTCACCTAGGTGACTATTAGGAACCTCTAATCTATTTACTTTTGTTATTAACAGGACTATATTGAACTTAAGGCCTCTAAATGGGTCCAGTCTTTGCTAATCTTCTAGAGATTGGCGGTGATCAATATGAGTACATTCAAAGTGCTATCTTTAATGATTTCCTTTGGTATACTTGTGGCGACCATTATTATGGCAGCTAAATGAATTGACCTCTAGCTAAAGCTAGCTTTTCGCAGCATAGGCCATGAAAAAAGGCCCGACTGTGAAGTCAGACCGTTTCTTCAACATTAAACTCTAGAAGCGAAGTCTGGCGTCCAAACCATTTATGCCTCACTTTGATATAAATTATATCATATCTAAGCACGGAAGGGAATTGAACAATTCCCTTCCGTGCTTTCATTTATAATACAAATGTTATATACCTTATTATAACATAGTGACTTATCTCACCGACAAAATATATTGTCAATTGGTATATTTATTTCATCTTCCTACTGGGCTGACGGATACGTAGAATTGACTACATGCACAGTAGCACACATCGTGTGATAGCCGACCGTCTGGGCAAGCTTTTGTTCAGATGGTCTTTTTTTATTGCCATCTCATAGCAAATGCTTCTTTATCAATTTTTGATAATCTCACGTATATGAAAGGAGTTTTTTTATGAGAAATCGTTGGCTTATCGCACTTGCAGCTATTGGACTGCACATATCCATCGGTAGCGTGTATGCATGGAGCGTGCTCACGCGCCCTATCATGGTAGATATGGGATTTACCTTATCACAAACAACCTGGACATTTTCACTAGCCATTCTAATGCTTGGTCTGTCTGCAGGTTTTCTTGGATCCTTTGCAGAGAAGATTGGTCCTAAAAAAAGCGGTCTCCTCGCCATGTTATTTTGGGTAGTGGGTCTATTCGGTACAGCCTATGCACTTAGCATCCATAGCCTGACCTTACTATATCTATTCTACGGTATCATTGGCGGTATTGGACTAGGCATCGGCTATATAACACCAGTTTCTACGCTCGTAAAATACTTTCCAAATCGTCCTGGATTTGCTACCGGATTAGCTATTATGGGATTCGGATTTGCCGCCCTTATTGCAGGTCCTCTTATGCAGTACCTTGTGGCTCATGTGGGCTTAGTAAATAATTTCATTATCCTTGGTATCATCTATCTTATAGTTATGAGTGCTTCTTCCCTTTATTTGAAAGCACCTACGCAAAAAGAACCGACACGCTCTAATCAAGATAAATCTACCATGTACGTACATAATCACGGTATGCTAGCTAATGATGCTATGAAAACATGGCAATTCAGTGCTCTATGGTGGGTCTTCTTTGTTAATATTACCTGCGGTATTGGGCTCCTATCTCTAGCATCCCCAATGGCACAAGAAACCATTGGCATGACACCAGCAGCTGCGGCCTCTCTAGTCGGTATTATTGGCATTTTCAATGGTGGTGGTCGCATTGTATGGTCCACTATCTCTGATTTCCTTGGACGAACACAAACTTATATATTATTCTTTATCATGGAAATCATTGCCTTCTATTTACTGTCCCAAACCAATAGTGCATTAACATTCCAGATTTTAATACTCCTCATTATCACCTGTTACGGTGGAGGCTTCTCTTGTATGCCGGCATATCTTGCAGACCTTTATGGTATACGCCAACTCTCTACCATTCACGGCCGTATCCTAACAGCTTGGGGCTTAGCAGGCATCGCTGGTCCCATGATTGTATCGTACTTTCACGAAGCCGGATATGGCTATTCCATGGCTTTAGTGTGCTTTGCAGTTTTATTTGTATTAAATACAATAATTGCTATAATCTTAAAAGTATACGGCAAGCGAGAGCTACATAACTGATACTTAATTCTAGTAATATAAAAATTGTAAGTAAATTGTCACGACCAAAATCCCCCGCACTAATTACAAATCGAAAGAGGTTCCTATTGGTCACCGGGGTGACTATTAGGAACCTCTAATCTATTTACTTTTGTTATTAACAGGACTATATTGAGCTTGAGGCCTCTAAATGGGTCCAGTCTTTGCTAATCAACTCGAGGATTGGCGGTGTTCAATATGAGTACATACAAAGTGTTATCTTTAATGATTTCCTTTGGCATACTTGTAGCGACTATTATCATGGCAGCAAAGTGATTGACCTCTGGCTAAAAGCTAGCTTTCTAATCGTGGCATGAAAAAAGGCCCGACAAAGGAGTCAGACCGTTTCTTCAAATACTATTTCGAGAAGCGAGAGCTGGCGTCGAAACCATTTATGCCTCACTTTGATATAAATTATATCATATCTAAATAGGGAAAGAAATCGAAAGATTTCTTTCCCTATTTTATTGTTATAACCTTTAATATATTCGTCATTTATAAGTATCGTCTTCAGCTAATATTTTTTAGATATCCTCTAAAGTATAAACAGGTAAATATCTTTGCGCAAATGCAAAATTTGTATTGAGTTCTGCCTATTTAGTAGCATCACCAATAACATATACATATTCTTTTGCTCTTGTAAAAGCTACATTTACATTATTTGCTTTAACCCATTTAATTGCACCATTAGCAGAGCCCTCACTTTGACAGCCTAACATATAAATAACGACTTTAGCTTCTTTCCCTTGGAAGGTATGAACGGTCCCGATATTATCCTTTAACCAACTGCTCTTATTATCCTCTTTCGTCCAGTTCACAGTATCATCACTGATGGATTCCATGTACTTTTTAAATCCGTATGCAACGGTAGTAAATGGTGTAATGATAAAGATATCTTTAAACCTTGTGTTTCTTGCTCGTAACTTTTGTATCAATTCAAATGCAATTTGACCCTGTAGTTGTATATATCTATCTTTACCAGTGCTTGAACCAATAATGCCTGCAAATGGATTTTGAGCATCAGCTAGGCTTTGAACAGATAATTCTTTATTTCTATACTTACCAATACCTTCGCCACCAATTCTTTCAATAAATAAATCCTGCACAGTTTGTACTGGTTCAATCTGTTTTGGATCGCCAACTACGATTACCTTTTGTGCGCGGAACAATACCCCTACGAGCATATGAGGTGAGGCTTGCCCGGCCTCATCAATAATGATAGTACCTAACGAGCTCTCAGATTTACAGTTAACTAAGAACCTCTCCACAGCAGCAAAGGTAGAGGAAATAACAGGCACGGCAATCATTAATGAATTAAGTAATGCTGGGAAAATCGTATCAAGGCCAAAGTTCTTTTGTATCTTTTTCTTCTCACGTAATGAACCCAAATACTGACTAAGTAATTGCATATTTTTTCTGAAAGCATCACTCATAACGACAGCCTTTTGTAATTGTAAGGCATCGTATAATAAACGCTCTCTACATTCATTTAAATAATTACATACATATAAGAATGCCGTGTGCGCCTCTGCGCAATCCTCATCAGATAACATTAATTTTGATTCTATATCATCAAAGCAATGTATCGTATCTTTACCACTAGATTTTATTGTGCTTAAAATCTCTTGCTGTGTCTTTTCTGCTTTTTGAATAGTACCATCAATCTCTTTAATATCAGCTAATAAGCTATCTTTCGTATTGATTATAGATTCACGCTCATTAACCAACTGATGTAATGCAGTCAATTGGTCTTTAACAGTTTGAAGCTTTGTAGTCTCTTCTTCAATTACCGATAATAATGTAGGATTACCCATAGCTTTTAAAATAGACCAATTAGTAGCGTGCCACAGCTTATCCAAAATAGACCGTTTACTATTATACTCTATCAACTGCATCAAATCATCATTTAATGTATCATATTTACTTAATTGTTCATCGATTGAAACAACTTCCTCTTGTAACTGATTGATTTTAAGCTTTAACTCTTGAATTGATTGGGTGTTCTCTTCATATGTTGTTATATAAGCAAACAATGTTTTTACAAGATTATATTGATTCTGAAACTGTTTTTAGCACTTTCAAAAGCAATTTGAGCATCAGGAATCCCTATAATAGAGGACATATCTGAGGATAATACATTTAATGCAGTCATAAAGGTATTGATATTAGATTTCTTACCAAGTCTAGCAGAAATCAAGCCCCATTGCTCATTACTCTCTGCTAAACGATCTGCTAAAAATGTAAAGTATACCTCACTTGATTTAACATATTTATATTTCTCATCCTTAGCGAAACAAGATAAATCAACCTGTTGGTCTGAGAACTCGGGATTAAATAAGGTCGCCCCATTAGTTCCCGCTTTTACAGAGGAAATATTTGGCAATTCTAATGTAATATTTTCAACGGCCTTGTTATTCGATGAAAGTACTAGCATACCATATACAGCAATGTCACTAGGTATAGTATAGTAAAATGATTTACCATCCCGGCCCACAACCTTTTTGAAGATGTCATTTACATGATTACTTTCACAAAACTTGGCTGCCCGCTCAACAATATTACTAGCAATAATATCCTTCAATAACATAGTTTTACCTGTACCAGGAGGTCCATTAACAGAAAAGATATCTTTAGGATTCTCCTTAGCAATATTAACAGCAATTTGTTGCATAAAAGATAAGTTAAACTTTGAAGGCCATCTACCAAATGGTAAAACCTTAGGATTATACCATTTGCGCATCTGATCCGTATCTTTCAACAAATCATAATGATCAATATCCTGATTAAGACTATTGATATACGACAATACCTTATCATTATCCTTTAATGTATCAATGTGTTGTAACACTAGCTGTAAATCATCAAGGAAAAAGCTAGACTTTAAATCATTAATAGGCATTGTCTCAGCTTTAACAAGCTGAATCTCGTCGCCCTTAAAACCACAATAGCCATAGATATCACCAGCACGAAACATAGTAATACCCATAGGTTCCAAGATATGCTCTTGTATATATGTATTGATTACACGCGCAGCCTTATCAAGAGATACCTTTTCCTCAGGAAGATTAAAACAATCCTCGATTTCATTAACAATCGCATCCCAACCATCTAGCTTAATATCTTTAAACTCCACATCAGGCTGAGTCATCATTTGGTAAATCACCCAAATAAAGGGAGCAATTTGAAGGCTCCCCTCTTTATAGTATCCTTCTGCATCAACAACAAACGATGCACTATACACATTCCCTAAATATGGTTTTTCCGGATGTTTAATTCCTAATTTATCAATGAAAGCTTCAAGTACTTCAGTCCCTTTGACTACACTTAACAGAACCGCATGCTCATCATCTAACGCATATCCCTTTTTATCCTTAAAACTTTTAATCTCATCAGTAATAGAGTAATTATAAGGATTATTTGGTAACGGTGCTACATACGTAGAAACACGTGAATTTGTTTTTTTCCATAAAGGATTAATTACTGACTGTTGATAAATAGTAGTTCTATCTTTTTCAGTAGTAAACACGAGCTTTTTTACATACTTCTTAGGAATCGCTTTATACTTAGGAACCTCTTTCGGTTGTAAACACTCCAGTGAATACCAATAATTGATAATTTGCTTTGCAGTATCTCTCATCTATATCTACCCTCTCATTAGACTAATGAAAGTATTATACAAGTTGAATAAAGAGATTTCATGAAAGTAAAAAACAGTCCAACTAAAAGTTAGACTGTTTCATCAATATTTTACAAAATCAAGAATTGTTAATGTATCGCATTTATTTTTAATAGATCTTAATATTTTTTACTAGTTGTAGTTCTATATCAACTATTTTGTTTCCACTATCCAATTTTAATTCACCACGTAAACTATAATTAGATGTAGTAAAAGAAACGTATTAATAAGAATAGCAAAAAGAGGATCAAATAATATCAGAACTATAAGAAACTACATACTCCCTTTTTTCTTTAAATATTTGATATAGATATCTTTAAGTCGCACTACATTTTCTAGTATTTGTTGCATTAATGTATCATAATTACTCGTATCATCAAAATCTAATCCAGGTATTTCATAAACAATCTCTGCTTTCTTAGAGCCATCAGAATTTCGCCAATCTAAACTATGTCCTGCCTCATTTTCAATATCATCCTTATATTTTTCCAATAAATAATATAGGTCTTTATTATCACGAATATAAAGGCTGATTTCGATATAATGCTCTTTATTAATAAGTTTAATCTCCATATGTGCTTGACTCGTACCAATAGATACCGTCATCCAATGATCCGTATTAGCATTTCTATTTTTTAAAATTGTAATTTCACTACTACTACTATATTCAATCAAACGAGTCCAGAAATCATACCGTGCAGCCTGCGATCTATTTAGTTCTTTGTTGTCAGACATAACATTTGCGGTCTTAGAAAAATCATTTGGCATCTCAGCAATTTCAAACTTAGGCGCTGGTAAAGAACTACCAATGCGGTACGCCTTCAATTCAATTAAGAAAAAGTTAATATCCTTTGTAGTAGTATGATTCAACCATTCAATAGCACTCTTATGTTCAGAACGTGCTTCCGTAACAATCCAAATAATTGTAGATGCATCTAGACCTGATGCATATGTAATAATTTTACCTAAATGATCATGATTAGACGGTTCCAACTGATTTTCAATAATAACAGTCTTTCCAGTATTATCATCTGTAGCAACAATATCACACCGATAATTTCCCACAAATTTTTCTACTTCTATATCTGTAAAAGATAATCCTAATTCATCACCTAGCAAAGATATATTTTCTTCCTTTGAAAGCCAGGTAGAAAAATCATACTGTTCATGTTTCCATAATTCACGTACTGAAACTGATTCAAGTCTACCAATATTCATATAAAATACTCCTGTTAAACATTAAAATCTGACCATGTAGAAAATAAATTTACTATGTTTATCAAATTCTGCTTAATATGCTCATCAATACGAATAAAGTCAAACTTTATAGATTCTCTTAATTTAAGACTAAAATCTTTAGATAGTCCTCCAAAAAAAATCTTTTCATAATAATACTCAACTTTTTCATATACTAAATTATAATTTTGATTATTTTTTTCATTTTCATTAAATAGTAATGCAATAGCACTATTTCTATACTTTTCTTTTAGCATCAATGACGCAATTAATGAATAACGTTTACCAGCAACAAAATCAAAATATTCCTTTCCTGAATGAAATTTTACAGCAAGAATTATTGGGATCCAAAAAGCATATAAATCTTGAAAATCCTCTCTAAAGCCATTAGTTTTATGCTGCTTTTCAAGAGCATTTTGTATCGATATTTTAACCAGATTATTATAACGCTCAATTTCCCGTAGTGTTAAATCAAAATGTTGAGCACAACATATAGCTAAATCATCAATCCTATCATTATAAGAATTCCTCCATAAGTATTTACAATATTCTTCAGCTGTAATCTTAGGTAATGTAACCCGAATATCAATAAACCGATCCAAATACTTCCATCCATTAAAACCTTCTCCATAGTATTGCTTTATACAATGTTGAAATTCGCTTAGGTTTGTAGAAAGAACAAAAATTACTTTATTATTATTAAAATAGTGTTTTATGATCTCAAGTAATTCAACAGCAAAACTAGGTTTACATCGGTCAAGTTCATCTATAAATATAACTAATTTCTCATATTGACCTTCACATATATAGTCTAAAAAAGAATTTACTTGGACATCCATTTGCTCAATAAATTCCAATTCCGAAAACTGATCCGCATCATTAATTCCACATAGCTCTTTAGAGCCTTTAAAAATCGACTCCACATCAATCGGTGTAACCCCATTAACAATATATGAAGCACCTTTTAGTAGAGATTTTATAAATCCTGTCTCTGCCTTAAAATAATCAATTCCACCAAAAGTAAGTATCATAGATCTTAGTAGAGTAAAAAAAGGATTATTAGACTTATCATATTTCCAAGCATCATAATAAAACACTTTATATTTATGCCCTTTAATAATATCTAGTTTTGGTTCTATGCTACTTAATATATTTTCAACTTCACTATCAATATTCTTACTGGTACATTCTAAAAGCCATTCTACCTGATGAACAAAATATGTTTTGCCGCTTCCCCATTCACCATCTATAGCTATAACTCCACCTTTCTCAATATTTAATAACATTAAAATAAAGTTATGAATATAGGGATTTCTTTCAAGAATATTATTGATGTAACCTTTACGTAAACTTTCAGCTGAAAAATCACTAGAATACTTTTGTATATCCATATAGACCCCCTTATATATGGCTAGTAAAATACCTATTTTATGCAGGCATTACTTTTTATCTGCTCAACTATATTTGCAATTTCTTCTACTTCAACAGGATCAAAAAGTTTCCAAAAATCAAACGGTCTATCAAGTGGAGGTGCCGTTAACATATCCAGAGATTCCATATATCCATTAACTGTAATATAGTTAATTACTTGTTTAATAAAGTTAATCTGGTCACTATTCATAGACTTAGTGTTAATCAAATCTGAAAAGGCTTTCTCGGCAGCTTCTGGTCTCATTTTTACAATATCTCGAACAACTAATCCAAACTCTTTATCTTTAAAGCGTTTATCATAATCATCTTTACTTCCTAATTCATGAGTAAAAATGTGTTCTAATGCTTTATAGTCTGATTCATTAATCGGCTCATTATTAATGAGTTTTTGAATTGTTGGATGATTTTGATGTGTTAAGAAATATGATTCAACTTTTTCTTGATAGCTCTCAAAAACTTCAGGCATAAGAGTATCGCCTTCTCTAGTTAATAATACTGAGTCCGTAATTGTTGTTATAATAACCCTACGCTCTGCAACATCAAGAAACTGAATTAAATCTCTGAGTTCTTTTCTTAGATGATTTAGCTGCAATGCATCAACAATTTGCCAATATGCATCTTCTTTTATTAACTTCAAGAAATCTTGTTTTTTCCTAATTTGTTCGATACTAATTTTTTGTAGTAAAGTATTAGAAAGAGTTATTACACGTTTCTTAAAGTAGTCAAGGGATTGACCATTGAAGAGATTCAAAATCCCTTCATATACAAAGTTGTCAAATCCTCGTGCCAAATTTTCATTAACATCAGCACCAATTAAAGGTGCAACATAAGTAATTAAGTCATGCTCATCAATATTTAATAAATAATCAAATGACGTTTTTACCCTATATTTATCTACATATTTTAACTGTAAACGGACAACCGGTTTCGTTACTTCTAAATCAGTAATTTCTTTATAGCACTCATCTACAAGTTCTGAACGCCAGCTTTGATATTCTTCACTTCCATATTTTTCACTTTGTAGGCGCGCAATAATTTGAGTACGCTTCGCAAAGATTCTTTCACCTAATGTAGCGCTATTACCTTTTACTTCGACTGTATTCTTTTGATTTCTAAAATACTCAAAATTTTTACAGTAATCAAAGATATAGAAGTACT
>ERZ773065.300-NODE-300-length-30881-cov-50.032408_pt1 | contig 30881 bp, 54 predicted proteins | sample MGYA00580623_ERZ773065 | MGnify/ENA primary metagenome ERZ773065 (study PRJEB29015, sample SAMEA2738017) | human oral metagenome | biome: human oral; feature: human-associated habitat; material: dental | place: China | collected 2047 ... | reverse complement strand
GCAGAGTCAGTATCAAACAAACTACGGCTAGTTTTTTATTTTTCGCCTCAAACCAGACTGCTAAAGTAATTGCCATCGTAAATAAAGCATGGTCAGAAGGAAAACCCGGATTATTCAAAAACGATGCGCCGGCCGAAACACCCAAAGCCTCAAACGGACGAAGTTGCTCCGGCTGATACACTGCCCCGATAATTTTTGCTACTATATACGCCGTCAATCCTGCCATTAAAACGCGTAAATATGCCTGATATTTCTCATCGTTTGATATCGTTTTAAGCAAAGCATATGCCCCAATCAACGCCACCGGAATAACTAAGCCGTCAGCGATTAGCTTCACTACTAATTGTAAATCCATAGCTTCAGTATATCGCGTTAGAGCTTATACGTAAACGCTTGCCAGGATATTTTTTCTATAGTACAATGATAAACATCGTTGGGATGTCGCCAAGCGGTAAGGCACCGGGTTCTGGTCCCGGCATTCGGGGGTTCGAATCCCTCCATCCCAGCCAAGATATTATTAATAGCTCCGACTAGACTAATAGGTTTTGTTTTGAATGCGCGCATCCGAATTGCTTCGGTGATGTTTCCATTGTAGCAAACATTGGTTGATTTGTCAATAACACTTGCGCTTTACGCAAAAACAGCGCCTTGAAAATACATTTGATAATCCCTCTCCAAATGCTTATCGCTAATATCCAAATAGCGCATGGTGGTTTCGATTTTTGAATGTCCAAGCAGCCGCTGGATCGAGCGTATGTTGCAGCCCTGCTCAAGTAGGTGTGTAGCGAATGAATGGCGCAGTTGGTGCGGGTGCATTTCTATATTTAACGATTCGCGAAATTCGCGCTTGATTCGCTGGCGAATAGTGTCGGTGTTAATATACCCGTCTTGCGAACCGTTTAGAAGAGGTTTGAATAATCTCCCGCTCTCATGACCAGCTCCATACTCGCGTAGTTCATTCGCTAAACACTCAGAGATAAACGTTATACGGTGCTTGCCGCCCTTGCCTACAACGCTCAGGCAACTTCCTCTTAAATGCGACACCTCAACCTTCATAAGCTCATCTATCCGAAGTCCCGCTTCAAACATCAAGGAAATCATCAGGGCGTCTTGGCGAGTACGACAATGCTTCACGACGTACTGTATCTGCCCAAACTCTATCACCTCTGGGTGTTTTTCAGATTCACGCCACGGCTTAATATCTGTGGTTAGAAAATCCAGCTTCACATGCTCGCGTTTACATGTCCAATTTATCCATGATTTGATTATGGCAAGGCTGGTGTTTATTGTGCCGACAGATATTGGTGCGCCGCGCCTCGATACTCGCGAACTCATCGCAATGTGATATTCTTCGATATAATCTTGGGTGACATCGCAGAAATTATACACGCCGTTTTCTTGTAAATATTCGGTAAATTGCCGTAAATAGATCTGTCGTGATTTTATGCTTTGATCGGAATAATGTTTGTAATTAAAAAACTTTTTAATTGACCCGTCAATAGTAACGCTCGTCGTACTTTTCGTCATGATTTTAACTCCACTCTTAATATCATTCTATATAGAATTTTTTATAAAGAACTTAGTAAAACTAAGTTGTATATAGAACCCTAACGCTTATTTTTCTAATAATTTTGCTATCAAAATAGACGGGTGGCGGGCGGATTTGCGCTAATTTCAATAAAAAATGCAGCCAGACGGCTGCTTTCACTACGCAAAACTCCCAAATACTCGCATATATCTAGGATTATTGCATAATATTTGCATACAAGCAAACGCAAATAAGCCGCTACGCGAGCGACATTAGATCAATCAGCAGCAATTGTTACGTTATCAGGTTGTAGCTGCGCTTCATCTGCGCCAGCTTATCTAGTTCGTCGATGTTTATCGGTAAGGATGCCTGCTCTTGCATTTTTTGCTTGTGACGCTCCTCTGCTGCCTTAGCTTTCGCCTGAGCAATCAATTTACGCAGCCAATCCACCGTCTTCGCTAGATTCGCACTCGACCAAATAAACGCGAAGTACTTGCGTGGGTTGCGTTTTCGTTTCGCCAATTTAATCGAATAATCGAACTCTCTCGCATAATTGATCTGTCGATTTCTGAACATCGGCAGGTAATTATCATCGGTGATTAGCTTTGTCGCCTTGCCCAATCTCTGCTGCATTTTCTGAACTCGTCGCTCGTCTATAGTGATAGTCCCTATATTTTTCATTTTACCCTCTCTTTTAAGCAACAGAAAACTAGCACCATCGTTTTCTGAGGCGTTATACATGTGTTGTAAAAAAGACTGTAGGATTTGGTGCAAAACCCTTGACAGCTTTTTTACGATATATCGATATTGGATGAGAGGTTGTCTTGAAACACAAAAAACCTCAGCCAATAAAGTCCGAGGTTACCAGTTCATGATTCTGATACTGCTAATTATAGCGAAGCTTTACTTATTTGTCAATAGGTTTTTTGTTATATCAAAAAACCCGCCCCCATTTTTCAGAGGGCGGAATAGGTACATGGATGTTCAAACCATGCGCTTGCAGTTTATCACTCGTCGTCAGATTTTGCAACTTCAGCCGCTTCAGCAGACCTGCGCAAAATATCGTTTATGAGCCACGTAGTTGACAGATTCATTTCTTTAGCAACCTCAGCCACAACATCATAAACATCTTTGTCAATTCTAACTGCCACGAACGGCGTTGTCTTCGCCATCTTTTACCTCCTCTCTCTCAACATAGCTCACATCCTTAACTTTCAAATCTCTAGCGTTGTATTCTATGCCATCAATCGTCATGGTCGTGCCGCCAGCGAGAAGACCAGCTTCCAGCCAAGTCTTCTCGCCATAACCGATAGTTTTTATCAACTTACCGTTGTAGTAGATTTCATATTTTTCAATAAGCATTATAATCCTCCTATTCTTATTATTTAACCCAGTAAGGGATTAGCATTTTATCGCCACAGACAGTTTTAATAGCGCTTTTCGGTATCCACTTCAGAGTTTTGCGGTAGTTGCCAACGAAGTCGCTGCCGTCCATGTGGTAGCCAGATGTGCTCTCAGCCCAGTCAATTGCCACAGCCTTTTCGGTCTCTTTGACGATTTCGTGACCGATTAGGTCTTCTATTGTTAAGTTTTTGCTGTCATCGCGTTTCTGGCTAATGTTGTTGTAAATAATTTTTCCGACGTATTCCATCGAGTTTATCCTTTCTTGGCGGCGACTGGTTGAGGGGCAATTGTTTGTTTTAGTGTTTGTGTTTTCTAGGTTTTATTTTCTAGTTTTAATTTTTCGTTTTCTGACAATCTCCAATTTTACAGTGATTTTAACTCTGAAAAACTGAAAGGTTGATTTGAACATTTTTGTACCTACTTTCTCGCCGCCGAATTGTTAATTATTGCTTGGTTGCCCCTCAACCATGTCTTAAGTATAGCAAAGTGCATGCACTGTGTCAACACTTTTTATGAAAAAACTAGAGATTTTTAATTAAATCCACAAAAAGCTGAAACCGCCTCCGAGCTTTTGAGGCGGTTTCAGTTGTTCGGAAATCCCGAACAGTTCAGACAATAAGAAATCCTTTATAGTTTAACCTTTTGACGCTGGCGGTGTCTTGCCGCGCGGCTCAGTCAACAATTTGCCAGTTTTCGGGTCATGCCAGCGACTTAGTCCTGGCACACTGTGCGCATCGACTAAGCACTGCAAGCAGTCATTGTACATCGAGCCTGGGCTAAGCTGCGGCGTGGTCTTGCCGACATGCAATGTAACGCAGCCGCAGGCTTTGCATTCGCGAAAGTACAGGCTGGATTTGGTGATGGTTATTTTTTGTAAGTTCATGGGTTTATCCTCTGACCCGGATAGATCAATCCGCGGTTAACAATCCCATTTCGCTCAGCTAGTCTCTGTGTATAGCCAGAATTACCGAACAGACTGCCTGTACCGTTATACCAGCCGTTCCGCAAAGCAATATGTCCGAGCGTATCGCCGCGGCGTACGACGTAGCCACCAGTGCTTCGCTGAACATAGCCTGTCGAAGCCGGCGCGCTAATTCGCGGTGCCTGTGCTGCTACGCGTGAGTTGACAGCAGCTTGAACCTCGGCTGGATTGTAACCAGCGGCTTGCAACCGTGCTACGCGGTCATTACCGCTGCCGTACACACCGCGCAAGACATCTGCGACAACTTGGTCGTTCACTGCTTTTGAGCTGGCTGCTGGAGCACTTGGTGCGCTTGCGGCGCTGCCGTTAGCCCAGATATTAGGACGGTAGTAGCCGATGATTGAATTGCGGTAGCCGCCAAGATCCATCAAATTAAAGGCGTTGCCGACGTAGATATTTCCCGAGCCTTGGTTTTGTCCGAAAAACTTACCCTGGTAGTACATCGCCACATGTCCATATGTGCCGCCGCCGAAAATTGCCCAGTCGCCATCTTTCATACCAGCTTGTCCGCCATGCCACGTAAAGCCAAGCGCTTGAATTTCACCTACCTGATTAGCATAACCAGACGCACCGCCCGTTCTGGTGGCAACGACGCGTCCGCTCAAGCTGAACATAAACTGCTTAAAGCCTGCCACGCACTGTAGTCCGTATCCCTCGTTAAACCCGCGCCCGTTCATAGCATTGACGAAAGCAGCAGGGCTGGACAGGTCGGTCTTGTAGTATACACCAGAACCCATCTGCGCTAGCTCTTTGTCAGGAGCTTCACAGCCCGATCCTTTATCCTGTGGCACGTCCAAGCCAAGCATACCAGCGATAGCGTCATCCCGTTTTTTCGCTAATTCACACAAAGCTTTTTCTTGTGATTTAGAATATTTGGCTTTTGAACCGTCAAGAGTAATACTGCCGTCCTCTGAGGGCTTCCCTATGATTAAAAATACAGAGGACACGATAATGACGCTCGCAACTATTAAAACATCCAGCCGATTGATTATTAAGTTTTTCAGATTTGAAATTACTTTTTTCATTTCTCTACCTCTTTAGACTGAAGCTCCTGAGCCATCTTTTTGTCTTGCCTGTTCTTCTCGCTGGTAACGCCTGAGAAGTACATATTTACACCACCTGCGACTAGTAAGGCAGTTGCGGTGAGCTGCTTAGCCACTGCTGCGAAGCCCCAGATATCACCTAGCCCCTGGATGATGAACGCTGCGAACGACAACAGACCTACCGCTATCGACAGCTGTCGTGTAGTTTTCTTTTCTAGTTTCATATTTGACCTCCTTGTCATCTATTTGATCTTGATCGAACAGTTTCGTTTGTTATATTCAAATCGGTTTTCAACCGCTCGATCTGCGATGATTGTATTACGTATAACGCCCAGATAACGATAAGCATCAATGCGCTGCTAAATGCAGCTGCAATATGCTTATCCATAAACCGCTTCACTTGCCCAGTAAAAGTGGCTTCATTAATACCTAGGTTCTTTTCGATTGCATTGAGCTGCCCAGATTGTCGCTCAACGAGATCAGCCAACTTTTGATATTCTTTTCGGCTAACATAGTCTTGATTGCGCAAGATATCTTTAATCTCAATGACATCTTCTTTGATATACTCAACATTCGCCTGCAAGGCTCCAAATTCTTTTGCTGATACGTCTGTGTTGCTCATAAATAAAAACTGCGGTTATTCAAAATTATTAGTTGAAATTACCGCAGTTTACCGTAAGCGTGAACGTAGTATGCTTATATTATAATATCATTTGTTATAAATATCAAGAATACCACAGGTCGCATAATCCGTGGAGCTAGGGATACAGCTTGGCACGGCGTTTCATGGATCGTTATTGGTGAAGTTTAGTATACGGTGTAATTAGTCTCATTGAGAACCTACTATGGGTGGCTGGACCACCATATTGGCGGTAGTTTTCTGAGCAGTGCGCTTTGACACTGATAACATCATCTTTCTTAAGAAGCACATCAAACGTGTGAGACGATCTTAGCAATGTAAGCCCGTTACCACTACCTACAATTCGCTCCATCTCTTCCAACATAGCGCCATTCTTATAGACCATCCCTGTAGCAGTAGCTGCGTGTCCATACCCAGCCGCTGATATTGCGACTTTGGCTGAGACCGTGTAGATACCGTCCATAGGAACTGTAGCTTGGTGAGTACTCTTGTCGAACATTCCAGTAGTGTCGTATTCAATGCTATCGTAATTAACCGTTGAGACACCTCCTCCTGGTAGATCATCCCATTTTGAAGTTGTAGCAGCAAACATAGGAAATGACGCCAAATCAATATTATGCGGCATAAGCTTGCCGTGGTTGATGGCAATCATCTCGTCCGTGATTGTGGTCGTAGAAGATTCGGTTGTAATGTTGGCGATGACCGCAATAACAGCCTGTGAACCAGTAGCGCCGTCTTGCGTCACAGCCTGTCTAATCTGAGATTCAGTTGGTGCCACGGGAGTTGCAGATGTAGGACCATAAACGACGATTAATCCGCATGATGACGGTGAGCCTGTAGTATTAGTATCCGTAGAATTTAGCGCGATGTTGTCAGAATAAGCTACAATACTTGCAATTCGCTTATTTGTTGCTGGCGCAGTAATCTTAACGACCTGCTGACCAATGATATCAAGCGCGATCAAGAACCCGCTTGGCAATTTGCCCAGCACAACGTCTGGATTATCTGTCGTGCCGCCTACCAGCACATTCATGTCAGCAACCGTATTTCTAGTAACTCCACGCCCTGAAAACAGTCCGTCGGAATGCTGCTGCGCCCACATATTAGCTTCATAAACACTACCGTGTCCGCCTGGACGCGTTCTGATTCTTACTATTTTTCCTGGATTAGTAAAAGCCATAATTCTCCTTCTGATTGAATTACCGCCATTTACCGTAAGCGTGAACGTGATTACTTATTTATATTATATCATGTTTTATACTTTAGTAAATCTACCACGACAAACACCATTTGCAATGACCCGCACATAGTAGTCGGTTTGCTGGTATGGGGCATAAATGCCTATCGTGACCGTCGCCTCGCCATCGACTTGAGTTAGTTGATGAAACGTCATTTTTGGGAATTGTTCAGAAAAATCGCCTGTTACTGAGACTTGCGGGAAAAGATCAACAAAAAGAGGACCGTCTTTCGGCTTGATATCTGGAATAAATTTAATAGTCATCATGACTATCTTATTCTCGCCTCCGCTGATATGGAACACCTGCGAAATCTGCTGAATAAAATCAACCAGCGACGCCGCCACCGGATATATCACTTTCCGTGCAGCGTTTTCATTTTCAAGGGCTCTAATTCTTGATTCAACACTCATTCGCCCATATTCCTTGCTGAAAGCACGCCGTCCATCATAGAATGCACTACAAACTCATAATTCGTTGGCACCCATGGACTTGGACTGAATCTATACACCACCCACTGCGCACCATGCGCATAATTTGTCCTACGAACGCGAGACACTGCGCCACCGTTAGATTTTATTTCAAGTTGAGCGATTGTTGGCTTTCTGCTTTTTGTCGTGAATGTTACCAATATACGCTCCATCGCATATGCATTTGGAGTAGTTGTTGCTCTGGCTGTTCGTGTATGCAGCGGTATTTTAGTCGCTGATTGGTAAAATCCTTGCTTAAGAGCTTTTGATTCTGCCTCTAATTTATTCAGCCATTTTTCAATGCTGTTCATTGCACTCTCCTTATTGACAAAGTACCAGAAACTGGCGAAATAGTTTGAACGGTTAGGGTACAGTTAGCCCCGTTGCTATCGAGAAAAAACCAGCCGGTTGGGTCAATCAGTATCGTAAATTTAACATAGTCATCGCCTAACTCTTTTGTCTGCAGCCACCACCCATTTTCTTCGTCAGCATACGGATCACGCCCGCCCACCGCTGGAAACGGATGAATATCCTGGTCATGATCATATGACAGTTGGACCAATGGTGGCTTTTTCACACCGTCAGAACGTCGAAAGACAATCTCCCATTCAGCCGTCACCGTCTTACCTGGCGCCAGGTATTGGCTGATAAAACCATTCCAAACAGCAGTAGGCAGACTCCCTTGAGCGAGCTGTCCATAGTTTAACGGTGCGGCAACTTTCTGAGCCCTCTGCTCACTTTCGATTGCCATCAGCCGGCGCGTAACATTATCATTGAACACTATTCAATCCTCTTCAGGCGCAGCGTCACGGTAGCAACGCCTTGATTATCCCAGCTCGTCTCCATCGCAATTATCCACATCCAGCCGCTGAAGTCGCTGCCATCGTCGTTCTCTTCCTGAAATCGAAACTCATCGCCGAGTGCCAACCCATTATTTTCGTTAGCCGAATCGCCCCAAATGATAGGTCGCCCCACCAACTTTATCTGTGGAACTAACGAATCAAAGCTGCGCTGTGCTAAAGATTTTCGAGCATATTCTGCGACTGCCGCTTGAGATTTAAGATTTGATTGCGTTTCATAAACTCGCCAGTAGCAGTTGTCCTGAACGGCCGCGTGATTACTAGCGCTGGCGAGCTCAGCCGTATCCTCACCAGCCTCAGGATTGCCAACCTGCCCATTACCGGCAACCAGCACATCACTAGCATAATCAGCAGACTCTTCGACTGCATAACCACTCGCCCATAACTTATATACTCCGTCACTCGGATATCGTATGATGATATTTTTGCGGCGGCCACGTGGCTTGAGGATATCAATAATCTGCTCATTATGGTCATCTGGGTTGACACGAAAAACCACGTCAAACTTTCCAGTTCCTGTTTCATTATTCATTGCGTCGCACAGCGCCTTGCTAACCGTCTGAAAATCATTATACTCAACAGTTTTCAGCCTAAGCTCATTAACAATACCAAATTTCCACTTGACAGTCTCGCCAGCATTCTGCGCTCGTGTGATAAACTCGCTAATCAAGCTTTGAACAAAGATATGGCCAGGTGTATTTGAAAAGGTGCGGTGAGGTGATTGTGTGTTATTCTTGTCACACACCAAATCACCGCTTAGCCTTGCAAAGTGTTCAAAAAACTTTAGGTCTAACTGCTGATCAGACCCATAACCGCTGCGCGCCGGCCTAGTCGCCAAAAATCCAGAAAAGCGAGGTAATCCGTCCACTAAAAATACCATGTGAGTTTTACCAACACGCAATAAAGATTCTGGGTTGTCATCCAGTCGTATTTTTGCATGTTTTTTGAACTTGGACCAGCTGATACTAAAAGTAAACTGATCAGCTGTCGCTGATTCTGATTCACTTTTCAACGATTCGCTCAACTCTCGGTTTTTTGCAAAATCATTGAAATCGCCAATCAGCGTATCACCGACATATAGCAGTAGCTCATGTCTCTTGTCTGCACTAGCCAATGACATTATTCCACTCCAGTTCCGAGGCGGCATTTTCTCCACTCTCAACATCAAATCCGACCAGATTATTTCCAGGTGCAATTGATAGCTGCCCAGTAATATTCCTTGAAACGATAGCGCCGTTCAGACGAGCTTCGCCAGTTGAAAAGTCAACGATAAGCGTCTGAGTTGACGATAGGCTGCCATGATAGGTCGCCAAAGTGTCTGTTGTGTTATTCTGAACAGACGGATTGACAGCTGGACCGTGCAAAACCCACACCGGATAAATCGTTGTTGCCGACGACACAAACACGCTGCTTAAACCGCCGCTGGCGTTCTCCCACACCTCGCCGATTGCGTCATAAATCTGTCCGGTAGTATCCCACACCTCGCCGCCGCTGGCTGCTGATATGCGTCTCAGGCTCACCTTATTAGCGTACACTTCCTGCCCGTTGCTATTTTCCGAATATTCAAACAGGGTTGAATTGCCAACCTTAAGCTCAGTCGAGAACGCTGTAATGCCCTCGTCAGCTGGTACAGGCAGTTCCAAATCACCGCTTCTCCAGGCATTCTTAACAGCAAACAGCTCGCCGTCCTTGCGGCAATATACTAAGGTAAAGGTATGGTTTATAGCGAAAAAGCTGCTGATTACAGTGTACAGATTCCAGAAATTGGTACTGCCTGGCGTGATAATACCGTTAATCGTCTGCGTATACGATGACAGCCGCTGCCTGATCATCTCGCCGCCGTTCATATCAGTGTAATCAATGTCAGACGATTCAATCTCCGGCCGCGCCAGCAAGCTATTATCGGCGCTCAGCCGTATCTCCGAGCCAGTCAAATCCAACCGCTTGCCGTCGTCTCGTATTAGCGCCGCCAAAGTAAACTTATTGCTTGGTATTATCATCCCATCACCCTCTGTCTTTTCAAAGCTATCTGCTTGCTAATCTCATCAGCCAATTCTTTTGGATCACGGTTATAGCCGTTAATGTTGATAGTCTGATACAGCGTATCGCCAGCGCTGCCAGTCCTGTTTATATCGTTCAGCCTGTCGTAGCCAATCTTGCGCGCAGATGACGCCCTAATAACATACTCGCCGTTTGACAATAACATTGGAATTAAATCGCTAGTGTCGCCGCCTGGACCGAAAACCGCTCCGCCCTGCGCCCGCTTGCCTAGCTTAAAGCCAGACAGATTGACTGGGTTAGCCTTTACGCCAACCGCTTTTAGAGCATTGCCGATACCAGGAATATTGATGATATTATTAATCACTTTATTCAGCGAATCCTGCAGCAAGTCAATCATGCCGTCTAGCAAGCCTGCGGTAAAATTGCGCGTGATACCGTAGCCAGTACCGTACCAGTCCTGTCCGCCAACAGACCTGATCAAGTTAGCGATAGAGTTGATGATTCTTTCAATGCCGAACGATATAGAATCCACCACGCGCGATATAGCATTACCAGCACTCTCAATCACGCCGCCAATTGAATTAAACACGCCTGTCAGACCGCCGGCTACTGCGTTTGTCAACGGTATGACGGCATTATTTGTTAGTCTGATTATCGTTTCGGTAACAGCCGCCAGCACGACCAAAAACGTGCCTGCCAAAAACGCTGCCAGCGGGATAATAACCAGATTCAGGAAGTCGCCTAGTCCTGGCGAAACGATACCAAGCGCACCGCCGATTAGCAGGATTGCGGCTGCCACACCGGCAGCAGCCGCAGTGAATGACAGCACTCCCACTAGCACATCCGGCGACGCCAGCGCCTTAAAGAATCCAGCAACAGTCTCGCCTGCGCCCTTGAAGAACTCTTTTACTGGCTTCCAAGCACCCTGCACAGCTCCACCAGCCAAAGTCCCCATCTCCTTAAAGGAGTTAGCCATGCTCTTACCAAAAGTAAACTCTCTCGGCGCTTTCTTGACTGCGGATGATAACTTATCCACGCCGCTGGCTGCCGAATCAGCAGATGCGCCGACTGCGCTGCTTGCGCCCTCCATTGTTTTCGTCACACCGTCGACAGAACTCTTAGCAGCTTTTAGGCTTTTGAATTTACCTATCAGCGTCTGAGCGCCGCCGATGACGCCAGTAAAAATACCCTTACCTAGTTTTGCCCATGGCTTTAATGTATCAAGCGCAGAACGCGCACCGCCTGTAGCTATCTGCAGAGCCTTGAATCCAACAGCTAACTTTACAATATTGGCGATTAACTCTGGGTTGCTTTTAGCAAAGTCAAATAGCTTGCGAATAATATCCACAGCGTCTTTTAATCCCTGAGCTAATTCTGGCGATTGCTTTTTGATCTCCTCAAAAACAGTCTTCAGCATGCCTTTTATGACCGGTGCCAAATTCTGTAAGAATTGCTTTGCAGTGGCTAGAAATATACTAAATGATTCCTCAAAATTACCGTTTGGATCGGCCAGCGATGTTAGCATATTATCAAATGCTGCCTTGGCAGCATTAAAACTACCACTAATTGTCGATGACGCCTCTTTAGCCGAAGTGCCAGTAATATCAAGCTTGGTTTGAATAGCATGTATAGCCTCGATAACCTTATTAAACGGAATACTGCTGACGTTTTTAGCTGTCGCCTTAAACGTCTTACCCATCACACCGCTATCATTGATCAGGCGTGCCATCTCGCCAGCAGTACCGCTATACCCCAGCTTCAGGTTATCGAGCATGGTATAGTTGTTCTTTGCAAATCCCTGATATGCATACTGAATCGATTCCATCGACGTACCTATCTTGTTTGAGTTATCAGCCATGTCGGTGATAGCCATGTCGGCTATTTTAGCTGCCTTGGCGGTGTCCCCATTTAATCCTTGAAGCAGTGAAGCTGAAAAGCTAGTAACAGTATCCATGTACTGATTAGCAGACAGCTGCGCCGTCTTATAAGCATTCTTGGCATACTGAACCACCTCGCCAGAATTCTTTTTGAACAGCGTTTCAATACCGCCGACGAGCTGCTCATATTCAGCAAACTGTTTAACAGCATACGTTGCGATTCCGCCTAGTCCGACCATCGCGCCAGCTGCTAGTGACTTAAATTTAGAGAATGCTTCATCAGAGCGTTTACCAAACTCTGAAAACGCCTCTCCAAACGCCGCTTTTGATGAAGCTAAAAAACTGCTCTTAAATTTAGTACCGAAATTATTGCCGGCTCCGTCGCCGCTATCGCCAAGCGCTTTCTTGACGTCGTTAGAAACCCCTTTTAGCGAAGGCTTTATCTGGATCCATGCTGTACCGATTGAAGTTGCCATAAAAAATGCGAATAAATAGGTTTATTTATCCGCATTTGCCGCAAGCGTGGCGTCGTAATAAATATATTATATCATATACTAAGGTTTTTGACGAAAGACCCTAGCCACCCCGGTTTAGTCTTCAACGCGCCAGCAGTCCGCTTGTCAGCGGCCTTAATCATCACCCGCTGACGAAACGCAGTCGGCTCTGTCATAAGTTCAAAGTTTCCCTCAAAGCCAAACTCCACTACAAATTGCGCCCTCACTGTATCCAGAATACGATTCATATTCTGCATCTGGATTTGTGCTATGCCCGGATTGTTGCGAAGTATGTCCGCACCGCCAGATTTGTCTAGTATAAAATCCACATTTGACATATCTATAAGATATCACATTGTATAATCTTTTGCATTTTATGTACAATATTGTTACAATAAAGCAAGTTGTAATAAAAGAGGATGTATGGCTACAGAGTTTCAAGAAAAGGCTTGTGAGAAAGCTTTGCGCGAGTATCGCAAAAAATATCTAACGAAAAAAGAAAACTTAAACGCAGACGAATCAACCGCGCGGCTGATGGTGAATACCCTACTCAGCGCAGTGCTTGGATATACGCTCATTGACGAAATTAAGACAGAACACATGATTCGCGGCACCTATGTCGATTATGTCGTGCAGATGAATAAAAAAATCTACTTCATTGTCGAGGCAAAGGCTACTTCCATCGACTTGAATGAGCGCCACTTAAAGCAGGCGGTTGACTACGCCTCAAATGAGGGTGTGGACTGGGTTATTCTCACAAACGGCCGCTGCGTCGAGCTGCACCGCGTCATTTTTGAGAAGCCGATCCGCTCGCAGCGTATCTTCGCATATGATCTGACAAATCTGTCAACAATCCGCACTGCTGCTAAGCACCTAGTCAACCTTACTAAGAAATCCGTGTTAAAAGGCGACTTAGACAAGTACTGGAAGCGATTTGACGCGCTGACTGAGGATAATATGAGGAAAGCTGTTAAGTCGCCGGAAGTAATACGCAGCCTGAGACTATTCATTAAAAAGAAGTCAACTATCAACTTCACCGACGCTGAAATTGCTAAGGCTCTTGATAGACTGATTAGCTAGTCCTGATATTGCGCGTTCGGGTTCAGTTGTTGCCAGAAGTCTTTTAAGTCATCCTGCTCTTCTGCCTGCTGCTTCTTACGCTCCTCATCAAGCTGTTTGCGCATTTCAGTAACATAATCCGGCTCAAATTTCTTCATGACTTTAGCAGGCTGAGCCGTCTTTCGTCTATTCATATTATATGTTATGGTTGTAAGCGTATTCAGTTCGCGCAATATTTCGCTCAATATCTCATCACGGAATGTCCAGCTTGCTGCTGGTACTAACTTGCGGAAAATCCTGCTTTCTACTGGCAAATTCTCAAATAGCCTAGCATAGCGCAAGAAGCCGCTTCGCCGGCCATCGACGTACGGGCAAACTTCTAATAAATTCAGATGGTAATATTGCTGGAAGTCAGCTTCAACTAGACTAAATTCTTCCACGAACGCCGCTGCGCTCGATTGCCAGCTTTTGGGAAGCATCCATCCACTTTCTCCATAATCTCCAGCAACGCCTTTTGTGATAGATACCCATACTCTGCTTCAATATGCGCCCTAATTTCATTGTACGTATCCTGTCCGCCGATAACCGCCATATACATACTCACCAGCTCAGATAAATTACCAGTTCGATGAGCCTCTGACAAATCACTAATGAAATCGAAGTCGTCCATCAACTGCGTGTTAATCTCTACTGAGAATCCATCCCAAAGCTCAATTTTCTTTTTTGGCTCGCTCGCCATATTATCCCTCCATAAGAATTATTTTACTATATTATGACAAAAAAACGGCTACTTTTCAAGCCGTCTTTTTTGCTTTTGCAGTTGGCACGGGCTAGAGATTCTTAGACCAATAGTCCTTGGAATACACCAGCTTGCCGGCGCTATCGGCAAACTTGTACGCCGTCAGCGATGTTGGCAGTGCAAGAGGATCTGAATTATTGAATGTTATATCACCCGAACGGTCAGTAAACTGCGCGTCGCCCAGAACTTGGCGATGGCGCCGAGCGCCGGTGCTGTTTGTCTCGATTGTCTCGCAGACAAACACGCCGTGAGGCAGCACCTCGCCTGTGTCGTCAACAGTGATTGAGCCGTCAGTCTCAATCTTGACATTGCCCTTGCCGTAGCGGAATTGCAACACTGAAGCCCGACACACCTCCAGCAAGTTGAACGTAAAGGTACGCCCATAGCTCGTCTGGTTACGCGCCACGATTTCAGAACCCCACACCTTAATGTCGTCGCCCTCTTCCGCCGTGCTTGAAGTCAAGCCATCCTCGGTAACATAACCCAAGTTGATGAACGCGTTGTCTAGTGCCGTAGTGGCGTCAGTTGGTAAGGTTGTACCCAGAGGCGCCCAATACAGAGCGCCCTTTGGGTTAGGCAAACCAATCGCGATATTGCTCTTGTCGTTGCCCATGTTACGCCGCCTTTACAACAGCAAATGCCTTAGTGTCCAAAATCTGGAAGCCAAACGGCAACTCAAGACGAATACCCACCTGGTTGTGCCCAGCCAAGTCCTTACCAGAGTTATCATAGTCACCAGCGGTGTGAACACGCCATTCAGCTAGTCCAGCGAAGCCAAGAAGCAGCTGGTTCCAGTCACCAAGTACCAATTTGGTTTTCTTGTCGCGTGAAACTTCTGGCGACGTTGCAGCAGTTTTACCAGCCAAAGAATTCCCAGCTAAACCAAACACACCCAGCTCTGGGTATTTCTTCTGGTTGCCCTCTACGACTTGAGACAACAGACGGCCAGCGTCACCAGAAACAGCCACACCGCTAATGTTTTGCTCTTCCAGCTCTTTAACAGCTGTAGCAAAGTCTGTGTCAAGAGTTGCCCCGGTAGTGCCAGTCGTCGGCACCAAAATGCTTGATCCAGCTTTGGTCATGTAGTTCGAAAGGTTTGTATCTACGGTGCCAGTGTTTGGATCCATACCATGCAACACGACTGTATCGATGTCAAGACCGATTGATTTTGTCAACCAGTTGTTAACTAAGCGGCTGATAAAGTCTGCTTGTTTTGCTTCACTCCAACGCATGAACTCTTCGTTGACACGCTGCGAGTAGACCAATTTTGCAGTCGTGAACGGTTTAGTGATGATTTTTCGGCCGTTATCCGACTTTGCGCCACCTTCGTGAACCAACGAAGCGCGAGCACGCCCCTCCATAATCATTGGCTTATTTTCACCAATATTAATTGTTGGTGTCTCAGTGACTAAGGATAGTACAGCTCCTGGAAAAGTCCCGCCAGTCGAAAACAACTTATCAAGCGGTTCACCAATATCAATTGAGTGCAGATCAGTTACTGCCATAATATTACCCTCCTTGGATAATAATTAGGTTTGATTAGATTGTGATCTTTACACCCGTACGCGTCTGAATTGCGCTAGTTTTTCCTGGCTGCTGCCGGTTCGGTGCGGTTGCTCCGCCGCCAAACTTCTCTTTCAGGTTGTCAGCCTCTTTGCGCATATCTTCCTCAGTGCCAGTACCCAGATATTTCTCAGTACCGGGCTTGAAGCCATACTCAGCGGCAATGGTCTTCTGTCGAATTGTCGTCTCTAAATCTTTGTTCTTCGACGTCAAATCGTCAATCTGAGGTTGATATTTTTCCTTAGCGTCTTTCTTAGCCTGCTCAGTGATAGTGTTCGTGAGCTCGTCGCGCACTGATTTTTCTACGTCTTCGCGAATCTTTGCTGATTCGTTCTTGACCCAGCGCTCGTGTCGCTCCTTGAACATGTCATCTGTGTTGACTTCTGTAAATTCGCCTGCGTCGTTTTTGGTGTAATATGTCACCCTTTTATTCCCTCCGTCAAAAGTATACGTACCCATATTATAATACATGCTTTACAAAAACACAAGCAATAATCATAGTATTTATTCAGTTTTTGAATTGTTCTGTAAATTATCAACGATACTCGTGATAACTTGATCAATTTCACTACTAGCTAAACCTGCATTGCGCCACACCGACCGTTGCATCACGATACCTGGCGCTACCTGTGCCACCTTATTTAGTCCGTCACCAAACTTGCTGATATCAGATCGATAAATTGGCAACCATACCGGTAAAATAGCGTCAAGCTTCTGCCGTAAATTATCGTCTATTTTCGTCACGTTATTCTTGTGCATCCACAATGTCATCGCGAAGTGTTTCAGTTGGTTGCCAATCTCTTTCTGCCACTCAATAATCGCTTCGCGCAGGTCATCGCCGACAATCTCCAACGATTCAGGAGACTGCGGCGCATTACTCGACAGCCCCAAATTATTCAACGACAGCTTTGTATCAGAACAAAAATTGCGCGCCGACATCAGCAACGAATCGTTAAACGGCGCCATAGCGTGCTGTGCAAACTGCGCCACCTGCGGTATCTGACCGTTTTCGTTCGACGTAATTTTCAGAATATCGCCTGTCTGCGACTTGATCACGTCAACGTCGGTCTCGTTATCGACACCCAGCAGAATATCGACTTTGGCGTTGTAGTGGTACGCCGCAATAATAGCTTGCCGAACTGTACGGCTAGCGTCAATTAGTGCATCGCGAGACGACCGAACCAATACCGTTCTACCGAACGGCTGGCGCGTCGTCGCCTTGTGTGTCAGCATAGTCATTAGCGGCCGTCCAGTATGGTTCTTGTATGTACTCAGAGCCTCATCTTCGTACACAACAGTTTTGTCACTAAAGAACTGCATATAGCTGTCAGGGCCATTGATAACGCTCGGCGTGCTACTGCGGCGGAACACCGCCACGCCAGATTTCAGGTTTTGCGTATACCAATCATACGTACCAGTTGCCTCCAGTGCCGTAAACGACATCACCTTGTCACCTGCCAGAGCCAAAAAGCCAATGCCACACACCAGAATGTCTTCTTTAAGAAGATCAAACGCCTCGCGCACCTTATATTCGTCCATTATCTCATTCAGCCCGATGGTATCATTTTCAAACCTATCAAACCGTGTTTTGTTTGCCCGCATTTCAACGGCGCGCCTACCCCAGCCAACATGCTGCCTAGTGATTGATCGCGCAATCTTGCTCGTTTCGTAATCACTGTAACTAAACGTACTCTCATAGAACGGATATTTACCAACCGATTTATTAAGCTGCGCATAAACCCATTTCCAGTTATCCAGTATCATCACCTAACCCCCCTCAGTACACCTATCTGCGATTTACCAGATATCTTGTTCAACCCCAACATCTGCAGCTCGCTTTTCTTAAAATACAAATCACTAGCTGGATTAGTAAATGTCATACTTTCTGAATATGGGCTTGCTGCTTGCGACCATTGAGTGGCTGGTGGCGCGTCTACTGGCGTAAGCATGGCGCGCTTCACGGCTGCCAGAACTACAAACCTCACTGAATCAGCGAAGACTTTGCTATCGTCTTCCTCGATGATTTCGTCCAAATCAACCTTGTTATTTTTGGCGATCAGCCGCAACTGCGTAGATGCCGCATGAATAAGCGCCTCGGCTCGTTTTTCCTCGTCAACGTTCAAGGCTCGCCATATTTCGGCTAATTTTTCTTTAGTGGTAAAATCTTTCAGTCCTGCCATAAAAAATGCGAATAAATAGGTTTATTTATCCGCATTTGCCGCAAGCGTGGCGTCGTAGTGATTATATTATATCACTTTTTGCTTTTTTTGCCAGCAGCTTCAGTTTCAGGTTCAGCTTTGGCGTCTTTATCATCGGAAGCCTCTACATCCTCTTCTTCAGCATTAGCCGGTTCTGGCTCCACTACTTGTTCTGGCTCCACTACTTCCCAAGCAGATTCAGCGATGATACTGTCATCCATCACCTCGATTGTTTCGCCAGATTCTTTATTACGAATAAGCATTATAATACCCTCCTTAGTTAGTGATTATATTATATCACTTTTTGCACACAAACACAATAATATATCGTAATACAGTAACTTAGTATATTCTCTGTGCAATACAGTACCTATCCCACCTAGACGGCGTATTTTCTTTAATCAGCGGTACAGTCGTACCAACAACATGATATGAATGCCCGGCGTAATCGAACCACGCGCCATCGACAGTCTCGCTACTCGTCTTCGGGATATGAACCATCACCTCAGGCTTGGTTGCGGTCGGCGTACTCGTCTGCGACACCAAACAATCCTTGATCGTAAAGCTCGACAGCGTGCCGTCCTCATTAGGTCTGTTCTTAAATTCAATATCTATGCCGATCATAGTTATCCTTTCTTAAAATTCTTTAGCACGCCATTACGCGAATTATAACCGCTCACCTCAAACACGCAGTCGCACTTGCGGTGGCGTTTGAAATCATCGCTTATCGGGTTAGTATACACTCCAGCCTTTTTCTGACACCACGCACAGTCTGGCTTGCCGACATTAGCGCGCCGTGTCAATGTCGGGTGCTTCTGCATAGACTTTGCATTCGTAAAAGCTTCGTGCTGCGCCGCCGCCAATACTACATCGCAATACTCTTTCAGCAGCATCGCGGAAGTCTGCCGATTCAGCGCGCTGTTACGCACGATCTTCGCTGCCAGCCGCTCCGCCTGATCAGCCATCTCCGCGCCATACCCGTCGCTCAGCATCGCCGCCGAGCCAAACACCTCGCTCGATAGCGAATACAGCTTGCCGTGCAGCTCGCGACCAGTCCGCTTCAGCACATCCGCCACCAACTCTATTTTTTCATCTGGCGAAATACCCTCGCGTAAAATCGCCGCAACTACCTTGTCTACACCGCCAGACGTATCCAGCGTTATTTCTGAAAAGTCCATGCCTGTATCCCCTTGATGATATTATCCACGGCTGTGGTGACTTTTTTTGAAAACCCTGTCGTTGGCTCTGAAAACTCAACGTCATCCATCGCCTTTAACTCGTCAATTTTCTTACTCGCCCAGGCGACAGACTTATTGTCAGTGTCCTCCAGCACTACACCCTTCCGCAGTGCCAGATCAGCCAAATAGTCACGCTGTCCCTCCGTCATAATACCAATATTATACAACCATTCACCCCTTAAATCAACCAATCGCGCGCCGCCAAAAAAACTCGTTTTTTTCCTCGCGTGAAAATAGCCCCACTCACCGCGCTTGGCGCCTCTGGGACCGGGATATATACCCTCCCCGCCACCATAAAAATTATATCATGTCAATCTTTTACAAAAGTACTATACTATTTTATAATAAATTTATGGCACAGCGACGGAAGTATGCAAAAGCAAAAGATCCACGACGACAGTTCCCAAAACTAAGAGAGGACCTGCGCAAAAGAGTTTATGCTATGCAAGATACTTGTGGTATCTGCGGCCGTGAAGTCGATAAAACTTTACCAGCAGGTAGCCCAATGTCTCCAGAGTTAGACGAGATTATCCCAGTTTCACGCGGCGGTTCGCCTTATGATATCGACAACCTGCAGCTTACTCATAGAGTGTGTAATAGGCGGAAGGGTGCTAAGATGCCGGGGGATGATTTACCAGATGATATCAACCCTACGCCAAATTCGAGAGCTTGGTAAGGTGGGGCTTATTTTACTAAAAGGAAAAGCGCCCTGACAAACAAGGCGCTCTACAACAACGACCGCTAATCACAACAATCGCTCAGATATGATACTACTTTTTAAGCGATTGCTCAAGCCGGTAGTTTATCTCACCGGTTATACTGCGCCCGTTCTCTGCGGCTAACACAACTAAGCGTTCGTACACCTCCTGCTTGATTCGCACATTATAAATTGGCGTAGGCACGTCAACCTTGGTCTTAATGATCTTGCCATCCTTTTTAGTGATTTGATTTACTATTGGCATATTCGCCTCCTTTTTTATGAGGATACCCTAGCGCCAAGCGAGGCGTTTGGTTTAGATTAGCTGCAGGTCATTCTCTATTTGATAAGCGATTGCCTCTTGGTCTAGCACCTCTTTCAATTCGCTGAGCGTGTCCATTACCTTTTGGCGTTCATCTGATAAATAAAGTACCGCAGTTTGTTCAGCTTCACCCCTCCAATATCCAATGACTGGGTATTGTAGAGTAAAGGCTTCATGGTTTGCATTTACGATTGATACGATTGTATCGACATTGAGTTGTTTGGTTTGATTGTCGCTTCCGATGAAAGCTTTTATTGTGATTAGTTTCATTGTTGTATCCTCTAATTGTTAATGTGCCTCGCTTGACTGTCTTTAGTATAGCAAATATGCATGCACAATGCAAGCATTTTACACGTATTTTATATACTTTTTTGATAATTTTTCTAAAGACTACTCAGTATTTTCTGCCAGCGATCAGCTCTCATTTTTCTATCTTTAGCAGTAACCTGTTTTTTCGGAAATACCTTTTGTCCCCAAAAAGCAAACGTTGCAGCGTCGAGCGGCGCGGTCGATAATTTATCGGTCATACTCTCCCAGCCAAAGCCACCATACCGCCCAAACGACCGCTCTTTTGTTATACGGACCGTCTGGTTCAATAGCGGTTGATTATAGTGAGATAATTCACCTCTATCGATAGCGTCTCTCATAAACTGATGTGCTGCCACCACCTCTTTCATGTTCGGAAGAATGATACGCTTTTTAGGAACGCCAGCCTTTATAAGCTCCTCAAATAGTATTGGCGCACCGGTCGCTCCATCAAGTATAATCACTGCTGCTTGCCTCCAACGCTCGATCAGCCATTTTGATAAACGATGAAACCCCTCGCTCATCGGACGGCTCATCACCACCTCGACATGTACACGACCATCTTTTAACGGCTGAGCAACCACCAGTGACCACGAGCTTCTGTCTGGTGAAAACTTTACAGAATATACAGGCTTAAAGCTATCATCAAAGTCAGGTTTCTCAGTAGCAAGGTCATCCCAATCTGCCTGTTTAATTGCTCGCTTATTATCAATGCCATCCCACCAGCCAAGCCGCATACGATTGAAATCATCTATTGTCATACTGTCGGCTTCAGTTTGTATCACCTTTTCAAGCAAAAATATATTCAGTGATGGGTTGGTAGCCAACCAAGCTTCCTTGTCATGTACGTCAGTAATCTTTTCAACTCCCCACTCAGTCCAAACACCTGGCGCGCCAGCCAGCTTATTGCGCCTATTCCTCGCAAACACCTCACCGACCGTTTCAGCCATTGGCGGCGTTCCAGCATAAATAATCTGCGGGTTACCAGTTCGCGCGGCTGATGTCGTCGGTATCAGCGCTGATTGATGCGAATCGAGCATTTCTGCAGCCTCATCGCATATCAGATCATCGTTAGTCGATCCCAAACCGCCCATGCGTGTTCTGGTGTAGAAATAATACTCAGCGCCGTTCAAAAATTCAATAAACTTATAGTTCCTTGGTTTTTTACGAAATCTGGGCGTTAACAAATTGAATATTTCTGGATGCTCATTTTCATAGAAAAAATCTTGCACACGCTTAAGAACAACATCAACCGTATTCTGCTGTTGGGCGGTAAATAGCCCTTTAGCTCTGCGGAAAATAATACCATAAATAATTCGTGCTACAATAATCTCCGTTTTGCCATTTTGGCGCGGCACGCTCAACCCGCAATCAAGATTGACGAAATTACCGTCCTCATCCTCAGCCAGCCAGCGGCGCAGTACCAAACGCTGCCATGGAAGCAGCTTCATACCATATTCATCAAGCAATTCAAATAAAAGCTCAGCCTTTTCGGTATTGCCAGGAATGTATAAATCAATTCGCGGTATTTGGTTATTTTTTGGCTTTTTTCGCGGCATTAGAGGTATCCTTAATCACCTTTTTCTTTTTCGTTGCTCTTACAGCCTTAGGTGCGGTTTTAGCCTTTTTAGGTGTAGATTTGGCTGGTTTTTTGGCTTTTTTCGCGGCATTAGAGGGAACGGCAGCTTTTGCTAGGACCTTTTCTAGGACCGAACCAGCTTTTGGACGACGGGACCGAATATCCCGCAGCTCTTTTCTAAAGATATTGATATTCTGCGACAGTCTTGCCACTTCCTGCTGTGAAATACTTGACGAGGTAAGCTGCTCAACATTTTGGCGGATCAAGCTTTCATAGAACTTCTCGTCATCATCACCGATTGCAAGATCCATAATGTCAGTTTCAGCCTCTTTATCAAGTCTACCCTTATAAAGCTTGTCCATTTTGCCAGGATTATCAAAGATATCAATCCAGCGCATAGCAGCCGCGTATCCATCACCAGGAAGGCTCGCTTTTAGCTCTTCTATAGAATCTATCAACTCAGCGGCAGGTATTTTTCTAAAAAACTCTAGCCATTCATCGTAACCATAGCTTTCAGTGCCTTCCAAATTTATCACCGCTGCCCTCCAATATAACTTTTATTATTATAACATAAACTAGTTATTCCGCTAGTTCTGTTATAGTCACTTCCACACGAGGATTTTTTCTATCAAGACCGCCAAAACTTATTATCAAGCGGTTAACTATTCCACAACAATCATCTTCTAAATAACCAACATCAACTAGTAGATCAAGTATGCTGCTCGCCATATTGTCGAGATCGTGTCTGACGTTGTCTTTATTATAAAAAACCATCGTCACCTCTAAAGGATTTGTGTACTTCGTGTTTCTGAATTTACGACTTTTAGAAATAAGGGTCATTTCCTTGACGACCATTTCATACCAATCATTGAACCTTTTGCTGTTAGCAATAAATCTACTGCCAGTGCGTGAGTTTTTCAAAATACGCTTGTTGTTCTTTTTGCTGGGGACCTGCCCGCTAATCGTGAGACTAAAAGAACTCATACTTTATCACCTTTTTTCACATTACAACTTCTATGTGCCAGCTGGCAATTCTCGATTGTTGTCAAGCCACCTTTGCTAATTGGCACAATGTGATCAATAGTACAATCCTTCATCGTTTCAATTAACTTGCCACATAGTGAACATATTGCTCCATTCTTATTTATTAGCTGCTTGCGAATAAATTGCTTTGCGCGGCGCTCTTTTAGCTTATAGACTTTTGACGTCGGCATCTTGTAGTTGCGTCCTTTGATTTTATTCTTCATTTAGTACGACCTCTTTGACGTAGGAATACGCCACTATCATCCATAAGACAGAAAAGATTGCTTTCATCAAATAATCATGTTCAATTAGTATCCAGGTTGATATAAAAAACATAGTCATAAGTAATCTATCTGATCGCTTCATTTTATATACGCTCCTTGCTTTCAATATCTTGGCAATGAATCACTTCGCCGTTTTTAATTAGCTCAACCACCACAATGTGATCAAATGGTTTCCACTCCCTGCGTATTCTAACCTCATCATAGGGCGGCTGTTTTATAGAGAGTTCATGCTTATATTTAACACGCTCTTTGTGCCACCATATGCCGAGCTTAAACACTTCTATTGCGCCGTATATAGTAAGAGCCATTATCGCTAGCGCTATGGCGGCGGCGCTGACAATTGAGAATGACACACTAAAGACTTCGTAGTTCATTAGTTGGTTTTCTCCTCTTTTATATATTTCTGCATTTCGACCAAATAATCATATAGCTTGCCAGCGTCGGTAACGTGCCACTCTTTACGACGCTTTTCATCGGTGATGTAGCAATGCTCTGGTCTTTCGCCAGCATTCGGTGCGTCCCAAAGCCACCAGCTAATTATTTGATCAGCGTCATTAAACTCAGCTTCAAGCGTAATAACCAGATTAGTTACTAGTTGTGTTATGTAGACAGCGGTTTCGTCGGTTATATCACCAAGTAATTGACTTATCTCGCTATCTCTGCGCTGCTGTGCTTGAATATGTGCTATTATTTCAATAAATGTTTTGCGTTTCATTACTTCCTCCTCCCTTTAATCTCATCCAGCCATCTTCGATACTCAATCTCATCCTCAATTGCCGGCACAATTACGGACACTAATATGATGATTGCGAAAAGTACCGCGATTATTATGAACATCTTTCTTCAACTCCTTTCATTGAATATGCCTCCCATCTTTGTAATGTTCCCCACTCTTTAGATATCCTGCAATCTTACCTACGACTTCTTCTAGACTATCACCCTCAGCATGCACAAAATCGGTATAGTCATCTTCGTCATCAATGATAATAAGCCTAGACCAATATTTATTTTCTCCATCAAGCTCAACTTTCCATGAGATGGCGAATTTGGGCGTATTATATTTTCTATCTTTGATATACTCTTCTATGTATGTTAAGTCTTTCATTTATCTTGCTCTTTTCACAAAAAACAGCCATCGCGTCATTCCAGATTTATCGCCGAAGGCTGGTTTTTGAGGTAATATTTTTAGTAATTCAGTGGTTTTAATATCGCGCTCGCTCCACTTCATGGCGACGACGCAACCAGGCTTTACGACGCGTAGGCATTCGCTCAAGCCTTTGCTCAGGGTCTCTTGCCAGGTGTCTTTATCTAATTTGCCATATTTCTTGGCGAGCCAGCTGTTTTTGCCGCAGTTGATGAGGTGGGGCGGATCGAAAACGACGAAATTAAAGCACTCATCAGGAAACTTCATATCTGTAAAGTCCATGACAAAGTCTGGGTTGATTTCTAGTGTTCTGATTTTGCCTCTGTCTTTCATCTCGACAGTTTCGCGGCGACGGTCGATATACAGAATGTTCGGGTGGTCTTTTTCAAAGTAGAACATACGTCCACCACAACAAGCGTCAAGCATGGATGTTGGGGTAGTTTTCATTTCTCCTCCAACAATTCAGGGTTTTTGTGGATATTGTCAACAACACGCACAGTTAAATTATCAGATTCTATCGCAGCAGAAAGTCCGTTTGATTCGTCCCCTAGTGTCGGTACTATATCAAAAGCAGGATAGCCTTCATCACTAAAATATTTTACCCGATGTAGTGTCGGCTCAATCCATTCTGGATGATTAATCGCAATCACATCACCTCCACAAATCTCTTTACCATTCTTATCTTTTAGTCCTGTGTATTGCTCAATTTCTAACCGCCCATCAATCGGAATCGGCTCACTCTCACCCTCAAGTTTTGCTGATACGAGTTTGTCGCCTTGCCAATGCAGAGACACGACTTTGCGCATACGTTTTTCTAGATTGTCCCAGGCGCGGAATTTGATATTATGCATTAGACTTCCTCCTCTCTAATCATCGCTTGGCAAATATATTTCCCATACCCTGCGATACCTCCCTGTAGCGTCCACCCCTTTGACAAGAGTTCGTTCACCTTGTCGTGTAAATCAGGCATGTTTGTGGCACTAACTATTATGTATTTGAGCTTATAAGCTTTAGGCGGTTCGTAATCAACTCTTGGCATTTTATACCCTCGCAATTATTAACATCAGCAAAACTACCACCATCGCTCTGTAGTACGGCTCATATACCGCACAGCCGATAAGGATTGCCGCAGCTGCTATTTTTATTAAGATATTTCTGATGATTAACTTTCGTTGACTGTTAGTTGATTTATTGCTATTTTTCATCATTTTCATCTCTATTATCTTTGTTGACGTTGGTTGACTATCTCTCTTTTTCAGCTCATCAAAAGGGTATGTGTACGTGTCACCATACGTATAAGTGACTTTACAGCGCTGTCGTTTATCTCGGTGCATTGCTACATGACGATTGATGCCGAGGTAGTGAAAGTCCTTATCGCATGTGTGGCAATAGCATGATTTATCGGTACGAGTTGTGCATTTCATAGCACATCCTCCGCTTTGATAATCTCTACATCACCAACGGAATCCGCCTCTGACACATCTCGAACATCGTAGCCCCAAATCTCGTCAAAATCGACATTTACGAGGTTTTGTTCGTCTTGCACGCATCGCTTGGCGACTTGTTTTGCCTGCTCAAGATTGTCGGCTTTAATAAAAATTCTTCCCATGACAGTTTGTTCAATTTCTGCTTCGTAAATCATTGGTATCTCCTCTCGCCCCATGATTTGGGGTATTTTGGTATCCCTGAATTGTCTACACAAAAGTCTGCAGAGCGACCATTGTTGACGTAAAAACAGTTTCTGCTGTCGCCACGAATAAGCAATATCTCATCGTCGCAACAATCGCGTTTTACCATCCACCTATTGGTATCCATGCTGTCTGTGTAAGAAAATACTCAATTACACCATTCAATTTTAGGGGTCATTGCGTTCTCCTTAGCTACCTCTTAGAATAATCTTTTTGCCGTCTTTTAGTCTAAAACCGCTTCTGGTAGTACTATCAAGACGTAGGCAACTTTGCTCAAATAGGTAGTTAAAGACTTGACCGAGGACTAGAGCATAACAACCGTCATCAAGACCAATTTGGTCAGCTACATATTGTTTGGGGTCTTGGTCGTATGACATATTAGGCTTCAAGAACCATACACTGTCTCCAAGCTCTTTCTCGACGTTCTGCTGAATTTCGGCTAGTGCGTCCGCTAGGTCATCAACATTACCTATCTCTACTTCAAAGCAGCCATCTTGGTCATCATAAGTGCCAGTATGTCGATATTTACGAGCTAGTTTATCAAGAGGGCCGACCGAAAAATCTCCGTAGCCGTTTGATATGTACAGCTCTTTCCCTCCATCTGCCTGTATTGTTATTCTAAATCCCATATGCTTCCCCTATATACACGAAATCGTGTAGTTTATTGGCATCCGACAATTTATCCTCTTTTAGTTTCCTTCAGCCAAACAACCAAGAAAACTACAGCAATCATGACTATCACCACAAGCGTAGATATCCACAATGGTGATAATACCCACCACCACGACCAATCAATAATCTTCATTAGTTTAAGTACGACAAATGCTATAGTTAGTGCACCGACAAAACCGATACCGTTGCTGTTGTTATTTACTTTCATGAATAAGTTCTCCTTATTATTCTTATATTCAACCGCATGACTGGATGGCTATATAAGGTGATGATTTGCACATCACATGGTCTCCATGCACGACGGAATCGAACCGTGACCTTAGTGCCGTAAGCGTCTACCTATTTCGCCACTTATATAGCCAGTTGACAACACCAGGTGTATAGCATTAACATGTTTTGTTAATTTAGTTGATGTTGCCAGTTGAACAGACGATACACGTTGCACTACGCCAAAACTTACTCTCAAAAAGGCTCACAACGTTCCACGATTTTGCCATACGTGCCGTGGTAAACCAGCACGCAGTTCATAAGATGAGAAGTGTGCATATCATCTGTCCAGTTGAGTAGACGATATGTGGAGGTCGTCTACCCAGTTATGCGGTTGAATTGTTAATGTTCGTTCAAGCACAGAGTGCCAGCGACAGAGCATTTTTCAAAGACACGATACGTATACTCGGGTTTTCCCTCTTTGCGCTCTTGCGGCGCCGTTGCAACGGTTTCTGGTTTGTCATAACCATGAAAAGGACCGCCTTATCGCCAGCATTCTGTGCTTGAATTTTTAATATTCTAAACCAATTTCGTCACTTGTCGGAAATGGTTTTCTACAGGGTACGATTTGTACCTGGTTAAGCAGTTTACCGGCTTACTCGGGTCACCACGTTTACCTATTACCCCTTCTACGCCCCTTTTTTCGCCTGTCCTCTATGTCCTGGCTCAAAGTCTACATAGTGTTCATAGATAACGTCCTGCCACTTATCGTATACTTCACGACTAGCTATAAACATATCACCAGTATCGTTATTCACTCGCAAATCTCCATCGACCACCATTTTATTTATTTCTAAAATCTCATCTGGTGATAGCTTTTGAGGGTCTAAGTTCAGCCTCATCGGCACTGCTGAGTTTTTTAGTAAATAATCTAGGTACACTAGTAGTTTTACTGACATTCTTCTCCCTCCTCAATTCCAAAATAAATCTTCCAATCTCGCTCGTTTTCTTCGATGGATTTTTGAGCATCTTCTCTGGTCGCATAACGAACAGGCTCGCCACTATTGGTGCGACAATCTAGCATAGAATATAATTTTCTATTTGAATAGTTATAAAAGACAACCCAACCACCTTTATCATTATCAAAATCTGGCTTAAAGGTTGATGTACGGCGTAGTCTGACTTCAGCTAGTTCACGGTCAAAAGCTTGTTCGGCTTCTTTTTTAGTGCGGAATACTCTACCAGTACGCCAAGCATTGTAATCACGTAGCATTCTAGTGAAAAGTGTTGGTATTATATTGGCATTCTCAAGAATAAAACATCTATCGCCAATTCTAGGTTTCCAATGAATACTGTCTGTTGGCTTTTCTTGGATTTCCTCAAAGAGCTCTTCAAAAAGTTCATTACCGATGAAAGTAGTACCTACACTATTATTTTTAGTTATCAGTGTCCTTACACCAAAAATCGGCTCGCCTTCCGACAATATAGTGCCTTTTTTAAGGTTTGGTAAATCTTTAAGTAGTCTATATTTAGCCATCTAATGCTCCTCAACTTTCATAGATATTCTTCGTTTTTTATGACATTTTGCGCAGCCCATTGTAATGAAGTAAGCCTGTCCTTTCGTATAAACAGAACCAGCCTTTATATTTTCATCACTACGAGCCGGCACAATCGTTTCTTTATAGCGCTGCCATTCATGATCGCACTTGTCTTCATTCTTACTAGACTTATCCTGTTTACTTTTCTTTGCTAAAAGAATCTTTTCATGCAATTTAGCTTTTATTTGCCCTATATCTTCTATGGTTGCCATAATAGAAATCTCTCAGTAAACAATCTTGTCTTCCAGTATGTATCCATGATCAAAAGTAATCCTTTTGATTTCAGGATGATACTTTTTATAGGCTTTCTTTACCAAGCGCGCTGATTTTCGGCTATACCGAACAGCAACGCGCTTAGCACCAATTTCATCAAACCATCGTATGATATATTTGGTGACAATTGATTGGTCTTTCTTAACTCTCGACATTCTGCTCGTCCAATCAATAAACACGCTTATATTTTTCGCGCTCTTTTATGCCTAGCCTGAATAGAATACCTTTTAATTTAGTTGTGCCGGCAAACGAATATCCGCAGTCAAACCCGTGCGTTTTGTAGTGATAGAAAATAGACTGTAATAAAACCGCTTCTTGCAGTTCATTCTCAGCTTCATGTTCATAAATTGTGGCCCATCTTTTGCCGTTGCTATGACACCCGACACCTACGATAGCCTTAGCGCGATCCATCAGGTTAAATTCAATCACATCTTGCTCGTCGTTTTTTATGATTCTGGCAGTCATGCCAGGAACAAGATCTTGTGTCCATATAGTAAATGGATCATCCATCTATACCCTCCTTTTTATAAAAATTTCAAATATTTGCCATTCGTATACACCGACCATGCTTTATAACCTTGCGCCCTCCAAACGCGATAAGCACAGTCGATGTTTACTTCTGGGTTGTGCGAATCACAAGCCTCTCTGCCTGGTAAAATCCTCACCTGAAATAAAGACACAGAATAGCCATATGTTCGTCCATTTTGTGTAAAAGTCAGGCTCGTGTCGCCAGTAGCGTTTTCATTACAGGAACTCTCTGCCTGCATGATCGCCCGCATTATTCTTGTATCCCAGTCGTATTTTTGAAGCAAAGGTTGAAACCTTTCGCAGCCGCCTGCACTCGCTGCCTCCACAGCAGGTTTTTGAGGCACAGGCGAAGCTTCAACCTTTGGCGCGGCAGTTTTCCTAAGCGATGGCTGCCGCTTCGCCACCGCTACTGTTTTGACACGTCGATTTTTACGTTCTTAACAATCGCAGCAGCTTCAGATTTCATCTGATCATGCTGCATCCTTTGATACTGCATACCGCCAGCAAACGCAATTATCGCCGTAACCAAAATAGTGATTACGATAGTTTTAGCAGTTTCAATTTTAGTTTTCATAGTGTTCTCCTTTTTGTTTTCTATATAATTAGTTTCCATATTTACTTCACAATCTGCCATATGCTATAATGGCTGTAGTGCCACCCTTTTGGGTGGTTCTTCTTTTGCTGCCCGCTTTTTTTACAGGAAGTCGGAAAACCTGTAAATAGCGAGCAGCGCTGAGCGTTCGAGTTTTTAACCATCATGAGATAAAGAGTTTGTTTTATAGTTGTTATGAGTATGAGAAATAAAACATCGCTCGAACGCTAGCTAGAACAGAAAGGTGCTAGCGACTATTAAAAGCCGCTCAGCGCTGCTCGCTAGAATAAAACCAAATTATTAAAATGCTAACCCCCTATTCGTATTACGCCTGGACCGTTATTTGAGTAATCTGCCGCGAGAGATATTACTTAATTCGCCGTACGCTCATTTTGGTGCCGCTTACGTAATCGTAATAGCGCAGTTTGTTAACTCTGCACGAAGTTATCAGAATCATGAGCTGGTAACCTCGTGGAAATTAAAAGACTCCGACCTTCGTCGGAATCTATCTATTTCAAATTGCAAGCGGTAAGGCACCGGGTTCTGGTCCCGGCATTCGGGGGTTCGAATCCCTCCA
>ERZ773065.299-NODE-299-length-30933-cov-4.517877_pt1 | contig 30933 bp, 20 predicted proteins | sample MGYA00580623_ERZ773065 | MGnify/ENA primary metagenome ERZ773065 (study PRJEB29015, sample SAMEA2738017) | human oral metagenome | biome: human oral; feature: human-associated habitat; material: dental | place: China | collected 2047 ... | reverse complement strand
AAGATGAGATTACCGTAATGGACGGAAGCAAATGTATCTTTCAGCTTAGAGGTGTAAGACCTTTTCTTTCAGATAAATTTGATATTACAAAGCATAAGAACTATAAGTTCCTTGAGGACTATGACAAGAAGAATTTGTTTGACATAGAAAACTACATCAAGCGAAGAGGAAAAGTAAAAATGAACGGCGAAACCGTTATTACCAGAATGCAGTAAGTCTAAAAAATAGATTTGCTGCTTTTTTCATATCAGAAATAAGGAGTATAAGATGATAAGGATCAGAAGTCCCACTTTTAAGAGACAATTATATAGAATAAACACTTTGCGATTAAGAAGAATTTTTCAGTCGCTTTTTTAATTTTGGAGGAAAAAATGAATAAAGAAATGATTAATATTAACGCCAATCTCATTAAGGAGCCGACTTTTGGAAGCTTTATGAAAGAGGATAAAGAGGTACAGGTTGCAAATTTTACTCTTGCTAAAGGATATGGCAAAGGAAAAGAGTATATCAACTGTGCCATTTATGGCGATAAGGCTGAGGCAGTCAAAGCGTTTAAGGAGGATGACTTCATTCACATCTATGGCTACTTTAGTAAAAGAGTTAAAAACGGCAAGACTTATAAGAATTTCATTGTAATGTCTTGTAACAAAATCGAAAAGAAAGAAGAGAACGAGGAGAAATAAATTATGGAATTTTTTACACAGGCAGTAAATGTATTAAAGATTTTAGTTATGGCAGTAGGTGCAGGACTTGGAGCATGGGGCGTTATCAACCTGATGGAAGGTTATGGTAATGACAATCCGGGAGCGAAGTCTCAGGGTATCAAGCAATTGATGGCGGGCGGAGGTATTGTCCTTATCGGACTTAAGCTTATCCCACTTCTTGCTAATGTTTTAAAGTAAGGAGATAGCCTATGTTTGGAATTTTCGACAAGATAGAAGAGTTTTTCAAAGACCTTCTGCTCGGCGGAATCCAGGCAAACTTGGAAGATATGTTCCTTGACATCAACAATCAAGTCGGAAAGATGGCAACGGATGTGGGACAAACGCCTATGGGTTGGAACTCGGAAGTATTTAGCTTTATCAAAAGCATAAACGACTCTGTGATTATTCCGATTGCAGGGTTGATTATTACGGCAGTGCTTTGCATTGAACTTATAAATATAGTTATGCAAAAGAACAATATGCACGATACGGACACTTTTGAATTCTTTAAATACATCATCAAGATGTGGATTGCCGTATGGCTTGTGTCTCACGCCTTTGATTTTTCGATGGCGGTATTTGATGTCGCACAAAATCTGGTAAACAAGGCGGCAGGAGTGATTAACACTTCTGCTGTTGTTACCGGAGATGAAATTGTGGCGATGGTAGATGGCTTAAAAGAAAAAGGCTTAGGAGAGCTGCTCGGCATACTTCTTGAAACATCAATGGTAAAACTTGCAATACAGGCGGTTTCAATCGTCATTATGCTTGTGGTTTACGGAAGAATGTTTGAGATATATATTTACGCATCGGTTTCCGCAATACCATTTGCCACAATGGGAAATAAAGAGTGGGGACAAATTGGAAATAACTATATAAGAGGTTTGTTCGCACTTGGATTACAGGGACTGTTTTTAATGGTTTGCTTCGGCATATATGCCGTTCTAATAAAAACGATAGAAATTACAGATATTCACGCAAGCATCTTTGCCGTACTTGGCTATTCGGTGCTGCTCGGCTTAATGCTTCTAAAGAGCGGAACACTTGCTAAAAGCGTGATGAATGCACATTAAGGAGGAAAAAATTATATGAGAAAAAATATTTTTATGTACGGTATTGCGGCAGTTTCACTTATTGGAATTGTAACGGCTGCTGTTTCCGAAAAGAGGTTCAGAAAGAAGATTAAAAGAGAAATTTCCGACATCAAAATGTTTCAGAGCGTGGAAAATGACTTTCTAAATCGCCACAGCAAAAGCGTGGCAGAGGAGCTTGAAGAGATAAGAGATGAAATCGGCACTGTCTATGAACATTTTGAGGAAATAGAAACTATCAGAAACTGTGGGAGGTAAGCGATGGCGTATGTACCAATCCCCAAAGACTTAAAGAAAGTTAAGACAAAGGTGGCTTTCAATTTAACAAGAAGACAGCTTATCGGATTTTCGGCAGCGGCACTTGTAGGCATTCCTACTTATCTTTTTATGAGAAAGTTTGTGCCGAACGATATAGCGGTTATTTTCCTGATTGTAGCGACCTTGCCAATCTTTTTTATAACGCTTTTTGAAAAAGACGGACTGACATTTGAAAAATACTTTAAATACATCTATTTGCACAAATTCTATCAGCCCGGTAAGAGAGTGAGAAAGGAGGTTTACCTTGAACAAGAAAAGAAAAATGCAGCAGATAAGCCTAGAAAAAAATCAAAAAATCTTAGCACAAAACAAGAAAAATCTAAGAAGCGACAAGATGGGAAAGGGAAAGAAAAATAAATCTTTTCTTGATCTTATCCTGAAAAAAGAAGCGAAAAGATTTACGGTTGAAGACACCATTCCGTATCTTAGAATGTTAAAGAGCGGTATTTGTCAGCTTGACGAAAAGCATTTTAATAAGTGCATTGCCTTTCAGGATATTAACTATCAACTTGCATTAGAGGAAGATAAAGACCTTATCTTTAATCAGTTTGCCAATGTCTTAAATTCATTTGATCCGAGCGTAGATATTGAGTTTTCGTATATCAATCAGCTTGGAAGAAATAATGAACTGAAAGCTGCCATTCAAATTCCCGATAAAAATGACGGATATGACGATATACGCCTTGAGTTTCGTGAAATGCTTAAAAGTCAGCTTGCCAAAGGCAATAACGGACTTAAAAAATCCAAGTATATCACTTTTGGTGTAGAAGAGGATAATTTAGAACAGGCTACGGTAAAGCTTGAAAGACTGGAGCTTGATATTCTGTCAAATCTAAAAAATATGGGGGTTAGAGCTGAGGGCTTAACGGGAGAAGAAAGACTGAAAGTCTTACACGATATATTAAATCCCGATAAGCTCTTTTCTTTTTCCTACAAAGACTTAAAGCCAAGGGAAAGCACAAAGACGGTAATTACACCGGATAGCTTTAACTTTATCCCAAGCAAATACTTTAAGTTCGGTAAATTCATCGGAGCCGTCAGTCATCTTCAAATCCTTGCAAGTGAGCTTTCGGACAGAATGCTTGCAGAGTTTTTAGATATAGATGACAACATCAATATTTCCTTTCATATCAAAGCGGTTGAGCAGACGGAAGCCATCAAGATGGTTAAAAGGAAGAATACCGACATCGACAAGATGAAAATCGAGGAGAACAAAAAGGCGGTTCGATCAGGCTATGATATGGATATACTTCCAAGCGACCTTATCACTTACGGGGATAATATCAAGCTGCTTCTAAAGGATTTACAAACAAGAGATGAGCGTATGTTTATCGTTACGATTGTCTTTATGAATTTTGCAAGGACAGTGCAAAAGCTTGACTCGACACTTTCACAGATTTCATCAATTGCAAGCAGACACAACTGCAAGCTGAAACGCTTAGACCATAGTCAAGAGCAGGGATTTGTGAGCGTGCTTCCGCTTGGAGTAAACAAAGTTGAAATAGATAGAGGACTTACCTCATCATCTACTGCCGTATTCTTACCATTTACAACAGAAGAGCTTTTCATTAACTCAAGCAACAGCCTTTATTATGGGCTGAACGCTCTAAGTCATAACCTTATTATGGCAGATAGAAAAAAGCTTAAAAATCCAAACGGCTTAATACTTGGAACACCGGGCTCAGGTAAATCTTTTGCAGCAAAAAGAGAAATGGCAAATGCCATTTTAACAACGGACGATGATGTTATTATCTGTGATCCCGAGGGAGAGTACGGAAATCTCGTTAAACAGTTTAACGGCGAGGTTATTAAGGTCAGTGCCAAGAGTAAGGACTTTCTCAATCCCCTTGATATAAACATGAACTACGGAGATGGAGATGCACCGCTCAAGGATAAGGCAAACTTCATTATGAGTATGCTTGAGCTTGTAGTTGGCGGAAGCGGTCTTACGGCGGAAGAAAAGTCTGTTATTGACAGGTGCTTACCGAAAATCTATGAAAAGTATTTTAACGAACCCGAACCGAAAAATATGCCTATCTTACAAGACTTATACGATATGCTAAAAAATCAGGAAGAAAAGGTCGGTAAAAAGCTTGCAACGGAGATGGAAATCTATGTATCAGGTTCTCTTAATGTCTTTAATCATCAGTCCAATGTTGACTTAGATAAACAGCTCATCTGTTTTGATATTAAGGAGCTTGGAACGCAGCTTAAAAAGATAGGAATGCTTGTTATTCAAGATCAGGTCTGGAACAAGGTTTCAAGAAATAGAAATACCGGAAAAAGCACAAGATATTACATTGATGAGTTCCACTTGCTTTTAAAAGATGAGCAGACTTCGCAGTATTCTGTGGAAATCTGGAAGAGGTTTCGTAAATGGGGCGGTATTCCAACAGGAATTACGCAGAATGTAAAGGATCTTCTTGCCAGTAAAGAGATTGAAAATATCTTTGACAATACGGATTTTATCCTGATGCTGAATCAGGCAACCGGCGATAGAGATTGGCTTGTAGTAAAGCTTAAAATCTCAAAAGACCAGGAGAAATTCGTTACCAATTCAAGAGCAGGCGAGGGGCTTATTTTCTTTGGGAATACCATTGTTCCCTTTGTAGACAACTTCCCGAAAGACACAATCCTCTATCAGAAGATGACAACGAAGCCTGAAGAAATGAGGTAGTGTCTATGAGCAAAAAAAGAAAGCGAGACTTGAATGAAAGGATAAAAGCAAAGGAAGAAGCGAGTGTTTCAGGTAATGATTCTTTATTTGACAGTTTAGGCAGTAAACGAAAGGTCGGGGATGATTATAGGAATAAGTTAACTAATGATGAGAACAGATTTGATGAGAAGCTTCATGAAAAGGAAAGTAAGAGAATTACTGAAGCCTCTGATACAAGCCTAAGTAATAAAAGCAAAAACGCCATTAAGCGAAATCTTAAAAATGCTGAAGCAAAATCTGAAACCGGCAGTGAAAAAGTATCGGCAACATCGGATTATCAAACGGAAGTCAAAGAAAATCGTATTTACGATCCGCTTGCCAAAGACCAGGACGGAGATGGCGTAGCAGACAGATACGATACCGACTTTAGAGATAGTGAAATATCCTATGAGCCTTTATCAAATAAGAAGTCTAAGCTTCATGAAATGCAGAAGAAAGCGATTAAACGCAAGAATTATTCTGATGATATTTTTACAAGAAAAGGAGCAGAAGACAAAACCATAAAGGATACCATTTCAAAGACGGAAGAAAGCACCAAGGCTTCAAGCGGTAAAAAGGTCGCAGAAAATAGGGCAAAGAAAAATAGACTCTATAACCGCCACAATAAAGAAACTTTGCTTGGAGCAAGTGCTGTATCCGTTGCAAGGGCAAGTGATGTGGCAAGTCGCTATTTATCCACAGGAAGTGATGAAAATAAAGGTGTAGAAGCTGCCGAAAAAGGTCTTGATACATCATCTAAGCTTATTCACGGAATTAAGAATTATTCGGATAAAAGGCGAATGAAAAAGTCCTACGACTTATCCGAAAACAGCCTTCGTGTACGAAAGAAAAAGTCAAAGCTTGAATTTCGGGAAGCCAAAGAGGAAATTAAAAAGAATGATGAATATAAAAAGGCTTCGGCATATAAGAAATTCCAAAAGAGAAAGCAGATGAAAGCTGCCATAAACGGCAGCAATCAGACAAGAATCAGAGACAGAATTAAAAAAGGCGTGATTGATACACTGAAAGGCTCTAAGGAGCTGATTGTTAAAAAGGCAAAAGGCATCTTGCTTATTCTGATTGGGATTATTTTTCTTGGAACATTCGTCATTCAGTTTTCAGGCGGAGCAATGTCGGGAGTTGTGAACTCTACAAGTAGCGTTTTAACGACTTCTTATTTGTCAAGTGAGGAACAGCTCAAAGGGATAAATCAGTATTTCTCAGGTCTTGAAAATGATTTGTATGACAAAATTGAAAATGTCGAAAGTGATTATCCGGGATATGACGAATACATCGTCAATCAGAACGGCTTTATCGGACACAATGTCCATGAGCTTTTATCGTATATCACGGCAAGGTTTGGGGAAGTTAAAAATCTTTCGGAAGTTCGAGGAATTTTGGATGGGCTTTTTAATGATATGTATAAGCTTTCCTATGATGAAGAAATTGAAATCAGATATAGGACAGTTACAGAAATCTATACCGATGAAGATGGAAATGAGTATACCGAAAGTCATGAAGAGCCTTATGAGTATAAAAAACTCATTGTAACCCTCGATAAAAAAGAGATGGACAGCATTATAAGGGAAGTCTTTGCTGAGTATCCCGACAATTTAAAGCACTATGAAGCCTTATTCCTTGCTCAAGGAAATATGGCGGAAATCTTCGGTAATACCGACCTGATAAATTCTCTTGGAGGTGTCGGCAATGGTGCTGAATATGAAGCTTCAAGCGAGGTGCAAAAGAAAATAGTAGATACCGCCTTTATTACTCCATCGCCTGGTCCCGGCTGGTGTGCCATGTGGGTATCACAGGTCTATCAGAACGCAGGGCTTGGATATATCGGAGGAAACGCTAATGATATGTATCGAAACTATACCTTTACATCAGACAGGTCAAAACTAAAAGTTGGAATGCTTGTTGCAGTGGAAAGCAGTAGTAGCGGAAGCACGGCAGGGCTTACCTATGGTCATGTAGGTATTTATATCGGAGACGGAAAGGTAATTGATAATATCGGTCATATAAGAGTAACTACTTTAGATGATTGGATAGCGACTTTTTGTAAGCATCATCCTGTCGGATACGGTTTTCCGCCGAATGTAAAAGGGCATTAGAAAGGAAGGTAAAAATGTGGGAAAAGAACTATACATCGTAAAAAACAAAATACAAAAGTTGAAAGCAAAGAAGGCTCTGATTGATGAACAATTGGAGCCTTTATTCATTCGTGAGGAAGAACTTGAAAATGAGGAAATCGTAGCGATTTGTAGAAAGAACAACATCACAATCGGTGATTTGATAGCAAAGGTAAATAAACAAAAAGCTGAAATGAAAAAGGAGAAGACAAATGAAAACCAGTTTGAAAAAGAATAAGAAGTTTTGGACGGCAGCACTTGCAGTGATTGTAAGTATTAGCTGCATTTTAGGTCTTTGGACAGTTGTTTATGCCAAGGAGCAAAAGACAGAAGTTCCTACAAAAAATGAAGCCGTTCAAACGGAAGTGGAAGTTAATGTAAAATACATCTTTGAAGATGAAAAGGTCTTTAAGGAAGAAAAGATTAAGGCTGAAAAAGGACAGCTTCTTGATAGCGGGGATCTTCCGATACTCCCCGATGATATGAAATTCATTGATGAGTTTCTATTTTATGAAGTAAAGGGCGATGGAAATGATGAAATTATCCGTAAGGTAGCAAAGGTAGAGCTTAAGAATAAAGAAACGCAGACGGAGGAAGAAAAGCCAAAGCAAGATGAAAGTACGCAAACAGAAACTCCAAAGACTGAAGATAAAGGCACACAGACGGAGCTTTCTAAAGTGGATATTTCCAAGATGGAAAAAGAGGCTAAGGAGCTTCAGGATAAACTTGATAAATTAAATGGCGAAATCAAGGATAAAGATAAGTTAAGCGATAAGCAGAAAGAAAAAATAAAAGACCTTGAAGATGAGATTGACAGCCTTAAAGAGAAAGCAAAAAAGAATAAGGGAAATAAGGACTTATCAGAAGATATGAAAAAGGAGATGGATAAGCTGACTGAAAAGGTGAAAGAGCTTGAGAAAAAGGCTACTGAAACCAATAAAGCGCCTGTAACATCGCAGTCAGTTACACCGATTAGCCCGATTTCAGGAATTAAGACAAGCTCGGGTGTTTCTCCTCAAATGCCACAAACTTCTGTAAGCAGTTCAGGAAAAGGATCGTCTGATACGGTAAGCTCAGGGAACACTACAAAGGATACAAGTAGAGCGGAAACAAAGGAAAAAGAAAAGGAAGTTCGCTATCCTAATAAGCTGACACCAAAGGCTCCTGCTAATAACAACAGTCAGGATTCATCTATGGATAGTACAAACAAGACTGTAAATACCAATAAGGGAGTAGCTTCAGCACCTTCAAAGGCAAGAGGAACTGTTACGGAAAATAAGGACAATACAAATAAGGACTATCCGATTCATCATGGAGATGAAAAGGAAGTTGATATGTATTCAGCCGATGCAAGGCAGTTCATTACCTTTCAAACAAAAAACGGTAAAACCTTTTATCTTATCATCAACCACGATGAGGATAGTGAGAATGTAATGCTTTTAACGGAAGTATCTGAAGACGATCTTCTAAATATGGTTGAAAAGAAAGAAACACCGAAGCAGGAAATTACCAAAGATGAGCCTGTAAAGGAAGAAGTAAAGCCTGAGAAAAAAGAAGAAAAGAGTGATTTAGGCACATATATTCTTTTGGCTCTTGTAGTAGCAGGTGCTTTAGGCGGCGGATATTATTTCAAGGTTATAAAGAAGAAAGAGAAAGAGGAACTTGAAAATCTTGAAGAAGAGGACGATTTTTTCTCAGAAGCTGAGGAGTATGAGGAAAGTGAAGCTTCTGAAACAGAAGATATTTAATGTATAAAGTGTTGTGAGATTTGCTGCCATTGACTATTTGCACCAAATATTATATAATATTTGGTGCAAAGGAGGTGGCATAGCAGATGAATTATAAGCAGAAAATACTGGACAGGATAGAAAGTTTTGAGTCCAATCAGGTTTTCATCGCCAATGATTTTTTTGATATTGCAGGATATGAAACGGTTCGCAGTACATTAAATCGTTTAGTAGAAGATAAAGAGATTATCCGTATTATGAAAGGCATTTACTATAAGCCGAAATATATAGAACTAATCGGAGAGTATGAAGCACCGTCCGTGAATGAAGTTGCGAATGCCATTGCCAGAAAATATAATTGGACGATTGCTCCATCGGGCAATACGGCTCTAAATTTATTAGGCTTATCTACGCAAGTACCGGCAAAGTGGACATACATCTCAGACGGAAGATATGCCAGTTTCAGTTTCGGTAATGCAACCATTGAATTTAAGCGTAGAAATAATGGAGAAATTTCCAAAATGTCAACCTTGACTTCAATGGTGATACAATCTATTAAGGCAATCGGGAAAGATAAAATCACTTCAAAGCAGATTGATTATCTACGAGAAAAATTATCCGAAAAAGAAAAGTCGGAATTGCTTGCGGATAGTAAAACCACAAGTGCCTGGGTATATAGCGTTATTAAGAAAATTTCAGAGGTGTAGAAATGTTTGAATACAAAAAGATGTCAAAAAATGAATTGGAGCAAGTTATCAAAAATGCTTCCTTGAAAATCGGTGTAAATGAGGTAATTCTTGAAAAAGATTATTGGGTATGCTTTGTTCTTAATTATCTTTTCTCTAAGTGTAAGTGGAAAGAGGCTTTTACCTTTAAGGGTGGCACAAGTCTTTCAAAATGCTTCAATTTAATTCAAAGATTTTCCGAAGATATTGATTTAATCCTTGATTGGAGAGTAATCGGATATAGCTTTGATGAACCGTGGCAAGAACGCTCCAACACAAAGCAAGATAAATTTAATAAAGAGTCCAATCAAAAGACGGAAGACTTTCTAAAAAATGAATTTGTTCCTCAGTTAGAAAGTGATTTTAGAAATATGCTTGATGAGGAGTTTCATATAAGAATAGATGAAAGTGATCCGCAGACAGTATTGTTTGAATATCCGAAAACATTCAAGTCTTCATATGTAACACAAGCAGTAAGGCTTGAGATTGGAACACTGGCAGCATGGACACCATCGGAAGCAGTTCATATTGTGCCTGATATACAAAAAATATATCCTATGCTCTTTGACGGGGATTTTATAGAAGTTAGAACCGTTCTTCCTGAAAGAACATTCTGGGAGAAAGCGACTATCCTTCATCATGAAGCAAATAGACCTGAAGAGCTTGCAATACCTAAAAGATATGCAAGACACTATTATGATTTAGTGTGCATAGCAAATTCGAGGTATAAAGACAGAGCATTTAAGAGCTTTGAGCTTCTTGAAAAAGTTGTTCAGTTTAAGCAGAAATTCTATCCAAGGAAATGGGCAAAATATGAAGAATCTACAACTGAAACAATCAGACTTATGCCTGATGAGTATCGCCTAAAGGAGATTAAAGATGACTATAAAAATATGACTGAAATGTTCTTTGGCGAGTATCCGAGTTTTGAAGAGCTGATGAATTCAGTGCTCGAACTGGAAAAAGAAATTCACAAAATTAAATAATGCACCAAAAATAATACAATATTTGGTGCAAAGTGCAGGGCGAGAGAGTAAAATCTTTCGCTCTTTTTTATTGAAACAGGAGGAAAAATATACATGGAACATAAACTTGTGATAGCGGAAAAACCGAGTGTTGCTATATCTATCGCCAAGGTTATCGGAGCGAAAAATAAAAAAGACGGATATTATGAGGGAAACGGCTATAAAGTCTCATGGTGCGTTGGACATTTAATTCAGATGGCAAATCCAGACCGCTATGATGAAAAGTATGCGAAGTGGAATATGGCTGATTTACCGATTATTCCAAGCGAATACAAGTATGAGGTGGCAAAATCCACTAAGAAACAGTTTGCTATTCTTAAAAAGCTGATGAACGACAAAGAGATTGATACAATTATCAATGCGTGCGATGCAGGTCGTGAGGGAGAGAGCATTTTTAGACTGGTATATAACGAAGTTAAATGCAAAAAGAAAATGCAGCGTTTATGGATTTCATCTATGGAAGACAGTGCCATTAAAGAGGGCTTTGATAACCTAAAAGCTGGAAAGGACTATGATAGTCTCTTTGAATCGGCACAGGCAAGAGCTATCGCAGATTGGCTTGTTGGAATGAATATCAGTAGGCTTTATTCTTGCCTATACAAGCAAAATTACAGTGTAGGAAGAGTTCAAACACCGACCCTTGCCATGATTGTAAAAAGAGATGATGAGATAACTAATTTCAAGAAAGAAAAATATTATACAGTGGAACTATCTACAAATGGCTTTACACTTTCGACTGACAGAATTGATAACTTTGATATTGCGGAGCAACTTCAAAATCTTATCGGAGAAGAAATAGAAATCATGGATGTCATTCAAAAAGAAAAGATTACAAAGCCTGATTTACCTTTTGACCTAACAACACTTCAAAGGGAGTGCAACAAATATTTTGGATATAGTGCCAAGCAGACACTTGATTATGCTCAAAGCCTTTATGAAAAGAAGCTGATTACCTATCCAAGAACAGACAGCAGATGCCTTACCGAAGATATGATTACAAGTACCGTCAATAACATCTTAGGTAAAAATGACTTTGACACAGGGCGTATCAAGACGGTGTTTAACTCTAAAAAGGTTACGGATCATCATGCGATTATTCCGACAGTAAGCTCAATGACTGAAGATTTATCGAGCATTCCTGAGAGTGAAGCAAGGGTATATAGGCTTATTTCTAATAAGCTTCACGCAAGTGTAGGCTATCCGTTAATCGAGAATACAACGAAGATTGAAGCTGAATTTGACGGCTTTGAATTTACAAGTTCAGGAAAAGTTATTGTAGACGAGGGCTTTACAAAATACCTTAAAGATTATAAGTCGAAAAAAGATGAGGATATGGAACTTCCTGATGTAAGCATTGGCGATGTCTTAAGAATTGAAAATAAAGAGATTAAAGAAAAATTTACCCAATCTCCGAAACACTTTACTGAAGATACGCTATTAAAGTCTATGGAGATTGCAGGAAATGATGCCTTAGAAAAAGGTGTAGAAGTGGAAAGAAAAGGACTTGGCACTCCGGCAACAAGAGCAGGGATTATTGAAAACTTAATCTTTAAGGGATTTATAGAAAGAGATAAGAAAAATCTTGTTGCCACACATAAAGGAATTAGCCTTGTAACTATTGTTGAGGATGCCTTTAAGTCCGCTAAGACAACGGCTGAGTGGGAAATGAAGCTATCGGATATTGCACAGGGAAAGGCAAGTAAGGACAAGTTTCTAAAAGAAATTGAAGCTGAGATTAAAAAGACAATAGAAAAATACAGAAAGTAAGTTTTAAGGGAATGAGAGATTATCTTGTTCCCTTATTTTATTGGAGGTGATTACGATAGAAGAGATAAATGTGTTGGAGCTTTTCGGTGGCATCGGTGCTATAAGAAAGGCATTTATAAGGCAAAAAATCTCACATAGGATAGTTGATTATGTGGAAGTCGATAAGAACTGTGTTAAAAGCTATAACGCACTCTATGGAGAAGATTTTAAGCCACAGGATATAGTAAAGTTTCATTCACCGGATGAAAGAATAGACTTTGTAATGCACGGCAGTCCTTGTCAGGATTTTAGCCGTAGCGGACTTAAAAAAGGCGGAGAAAAAGGAAGTGGAACAAGGAGCAGCCTGTTATTTGAAACGATACGAATAATTGAAGAAATGAAAGAAAAGCCCAAGGTTGTCCTTTGGGAAAATGTAAAGGGAGTTCTCGATAAGAATATGAGAGCTTCCTTTTTTCATTACCTAAAAGAAATGGAAAGGCTCGGATATGAGAGCAAATACAAGATATTAAACGCGATGGATTTCGGTATTCCGCAAAATAGAAAGCGTATTTTTGTTGTGAGCATACTCGGACAGAATGATTTTGATTTTGAAACTCTTAAAAAAGCAGAAACAAGAAGCATTGATGATTTCCTCGAAAAAGGTGTTTCAGACCTTTATGAAGTAAGGCAGAAGTCAATGCTCAGATACTTATCGGGCAATCCTAAAAATAAGAACTTCAAAGGTCGCTTAAAAATCATAGATAAATACGCCTATACTATTTCCACAAAGCAAGTCAGAGTACCAAACTCAGGACTTGTAGATATAGGAAATGGCAAGTACAGGTATCTTACGGAAAGGGAGTGTTTAAGACTTATGGGCTTTGATGATGAAGATTTTGATAAGATAAGAGCTATTTATCCGAAAAGACCGGGCAAAACATCATCTATTCTTTATAAGCAATCCGGCAACAGCATCGTGGTAAATGTGCTTGAAGCGATTTTGAATGAAATATACAGGAGGTAAGAATGAGAACGAACGATTTTTACAATATTATGGAGCTTGTAAAAAGAGATGTTTTAGATAGCGAAAGCGAATATCTGAAACTCTTAAAAGTTGTCGGAAACAATCAGAAATACGACTTTTTAAGTCAGCTAAGTATCTATGATAAAAATCCGAATGCCACAGCTTGCACAAGCTTTGATTTATGGCGAGAACGATTTAACCGTACTGTTATGAGAGGGCAAAAGGGCATACCAATCCTAAATGACAGTAACGCATTTCAAAAGGTCGGATATATCTTCGATGTCAGCCAGACAACTTCAATGGACAGGAATGTCAATGAAGTTAAGCTATGGTCTTTTGATAAAGAAAATGACGGAGAAGCTTTAAGAGACATGATTGATTTGCAAGGATATGAGGCAAGTGATAGCTTAACTGGAAATCTTTATACTTTAAGCCGAATATATGCCGATGAGAGCATTTACGAGCTTGCAAACAATTTAAGAATTGCAGATGAAGACAGAAACTCATTTGCAAACTTTATGAGAAACTCGGTAGCTTATGCCGTTTCAAACAGATTTCAAATTGATTATCCGTTTCCGATGGATAATTTAAGAGAAAATTTTAAGTCTATCGACAGCATATCTTTAATGAGTGTCGGCACTTGTATTTCAAATGCTTGTAGCCAAATCATCGAAGAGACAAGAAGCAGAACAAGAAATTTTTCTAAAAATAGAGACCTGACAAAGAACCTTAGTGCCGATTATAATGAAAATAAAGTAAATGAATTAGGAGGAAATGATAATGTTATTCGATCAGATGACGAAAGAAATGATGAGCAAAGAAACCGAATTTTCGGGAGTGGAGAATACGGACGAGATAGTAGCAATCATCAAGGAGAAGACCCTAAGCAGCCTGGAAGAAGAGAAGAGCTTTATGGAGGAATTTCCGAATCCGACTTACGCAGTGATGAGACTGGAGTATCTTTCAGAGAGCAAGGACGAGGAGAACTATCAGATGCTAATCGACCTTTACAAAGAGAAGAAGCTGGTATCTCACTTAATGGAAATTCAGAAAAGAGCAATCGGCTTTATGAGGGACGAGAAGCCGAAACTGATGAAAGCACAGAATATAGTAAGCGAGGAAGATCCGAAGTATCAGGCGATGATTTCAGCCTTGAAAGAAATAACAATCAAAGAAGTAGTCGAAGCGTAGAAGAAAACGGCATAAGAAAGATACAAGAGGGAGCTGAAAATGCTTCCTTTTTCTATTCTAAGGATAATCCCGATGTGCTGATTACTGATGAAATGCTTGAAAGAGTGCCGAAGCTCTATGAGCAGGAAAGTATTTCACTTGCCGATAAGGAAGTACACGCTGCATATATCATCCCGTTTAGAAGTAATTGGACCTGGTATATGACGGAGTATGACAGAGAAAGTGACGATGCCTTTGGACTTGTACTTGGTCTTGAACCTGAATGGGGATATTTTAATCTTGAGGAGCTAAAGGAGTTAAATGCACAAAGACTTATTTTAGAAGATTTCCCGAAAACATTTAGGGAACTTAAAGACACAGAGCTTAAAAAGCAGATGAGCGAAGAAGAGCTTCAGATGGTCTTTAATGGTGAGCTGAGTTTTGAAGATGAAAGAGTTTATAAAGCAGTAGATAAGGAATTACCGGACGAATACGCAGAAGAATTAAGCCCTAACTTTGCCGAAGAAGTCAGCTCTATTATGGAAGAATATGAGGTTTCAAGAGAAGAAGCTGTAAGCAGACTTGTAACAAGTAAACTTGAAGAAGCTCTTAAAGGCACTAATATTTCCATCAACGATTTTAATGATGAGCAGTTAGATGAGATTTTAAGTGCCATTAAAGAATATGATTTTTATGGTAATGAAATCACTGAAATAGCTGAGCCTAATCTTCCTGTTTGGAAAATGGAGCAGTTAAAATGGCTGATTGACGACTGGAACAAAGGAGAGACAAAAGTTACAGTAGAGAAGATACAGTATCTTAAAAACCTTGACATTGATATTGCGAAATTCAATGTGCTTAAAGGCTACCTTGTAAATGATGAGGTGAGCATAGAGCAGATTGAAAGCTTCAAGGAAAATATGGACTTTGTAACGATGAGCGAGTTTGTTGACAGTCTAAAAGAAATAGCTTCAGATAACGAATTTGAGAAAGTGGCAATCAAAGTCGGAAATGAATTTATTCTTGCAAGTAAAAAAGACGGATTTGCTATTAGTCTTGAAGACACGGGAAGAAAAGTTGTTGTTGAGGGGAAAGAATACTCTCTTAATCGTGGAAGCAGTTTTGAGGAAAGTCAAAAGGTAGATAAGCTGATAGATAGTGGCAAATATGAAGCCTTTAAGATAAATGATTACGCAGTAGAAAGTGATACCCAATTAGAAAATCAAGAAGCCGTTCAGGGAAATATTTTTGAATATATGAACGAAGAAAAGGAAGAAGCTGCCACAGAGTCTAAATTGGATTTATCTCCCGGAAGAACGGTCTATATGAAGCATGAAGCCTATAGCATTCACGAGGTAAGTAAGAACGAAATTATAGGCAAAAATGATTTATGGCTTGATCCTGTAAGACAAGGTAACCGCCAAATACCAATCGTAAGCTTTGCAGATGAAAAAGAGCTTTTGGAAAAGATAAGTTTTGATAGACCGAAACTCATTGTAGGAGATGAAGTCCATTACAAAGATAAAGATTTTACCATAACAAGATTTGACGATATGGGCAGTGGATTAAAGACTATCACCATAAAAGATAATGCTGAATACTTAGGTGGTATGATAACAGGATCGGAGGTTATCCCGTATAGGCTTGAAAGCGATTTGGAAAGACTATTCGGACTTGAGGATAAACCGAAAGAGAAAGCTTCCAATTTCAAGATTACAGAGGAGATTTTACCCGAAAAACTCACACCGAGCGAAAGGTTAAACCAAAACCTCGAAGCTATTTCAATGCTAAATAGAGTTGAAAGGGGAGAAAGAGAACTTGACAGTACAGCACAGGAAGTTTTAGCAAAATATGTTGGCTGGGGCGGACTTTCAGAAGTATTCGATGAAGAAAAGGGTGGTCAATGGGAGACTGCAAGAAAATTCCTAAAAGAAAATCTATCGCCTTTAGAATATGAAGCAGCTAAGGAATCAACCTTAACTGCCTTTTTTACGCCTAAAACAGTTATTGACGGCGTATATAAGACTCTTTCGGATATGGGCTTTAAGAGTGGAAACATCTTAGAGCCGAGTATGGGAGTTGGAAACTTCATCGGAAATCTTCCTGATGAAATGAATAAGTCAAAGTTTTACGGAGTTGAGCTTGACTCTGTCAGCGGTCGTATCGGAAAGCTTCTTTATCCTAATAGTGATATACAGATAAAAGGCTTTGAAGAAACAAGCTTCTCCAACAACTTCTTTGATGTTGCAATCGGTAATGTACCTTTCGGAGAATTTAAGGTAAATGACAGAGAGTATAACCGAAACAACTTTCTAATCCACGATTACTTCTTTGCAAAATCCATTGACAAGGTGAGAAATGGCGGTGTTATCGCCTTTATCACATCAAGCGGAACGATGGATAAGAAAGATGAAAGTATCAGAAAATATATAAATGCAAGAGCGGAGTTTTTAGGAGCAATCAGGCTTCCGAGCGACACTTTTAAGGGAGTAGCAGGAACGGAAGTAACAAGCGATATTATTTTCTTAAAGAAAAGAGACAGCGTTCTTGAGCGTGATGATGAGTGGGTTCATTTAGCTGAAGATGAAAATGGGCTAACCTATAATAAATACTTTGTAGAGCATCCTGAAATGGTGCTTGGCACAATGCGTGAAGTATCGGGACGATTTGGCAATACTATTTCCTGTCTTCCAAAAGAAAATGCCGATTTAAGAGAGAGTCTTGAAAAGGCAAGTAAGGAAATCTCTAATGATAGCAAGTATGAAGAGATAGAACTTCTTGATGATGAGATAACTTCCATTCCGGCAACGGACGATGTAAAAAACTTCTCCTATACCGTTATTGATAACGATGTGTATTACAGGGAAAACTCGCTTTTTATTAAAAAAGAGGTATCGGATAAGAACAAAGAAAAGATTAAGGACTATCTCAAGCTGAATGAAGCCTTAAAAGATGTTGTCAAAAGCCAAAAGGAGAACTTCAGCGACGAAGAGATAAAGGCTTCTCAGGATAAATTAAATGAAGTCTATGACAGCTTTTCTAAAAAGCACGGTTTTGTAAATAACCTTTCAAACACAAGAGCTTTAAGAGAAGACAGCAATTTCCCTCTTGTATCATCCATTGAGATACTTGATGAGGAAGATAACTTTAAGGCAAAGGGAGATATTTTCTCCAAGCGTACTATCACAAAGGCAAGAGTAATTGACCATGTGGATACATCACTTGAAGCCTTGGTGCTTTCCATTTCCCAAAAGGGATATGTGAACTTTGAATATATGCAAAATCTGACGGATAAGGATAGAAGCACTATCATTTCGGAGCTTAGAGGAGAAATTTTCCTAAATATTCGTGAGGAGAATACAAGTTTTAATCAGAAGCTTTCATTTGACCTTGAAGACGGCGATTTGCCGTTTAGCTGCAGTGATGAGAATAATTCCTTTAAGTATGCCTATGTAACAAAAGATGAGTATCTAAGCGGAAATATCAGAGAAAAGATAGGTATTGTGGATAGCTATATTGCAAGGTTAAGTCAGGCACAAAGAATGCTTCCGGATGAAAATACAGATGAAAAGGAATTGCTTGCAAATGAATTAAATCGCCTCGAATTTCAAAAGGCAGAGCTTCAAAAGGTTATGCCGAAAGAACTTGAAGCAAGCGAGATAAATGTCAGACTCGGTGCTACCTGGATACCTACAAAGGATATTGAACGATTTGTCTTTGAAACCTTAAAGACACCGAGCTGGGCAAGATGGGATATAAAGGTTAAGTTTTCTCATCTTACAAGTGAATGGAATGTTGAGGGCAAAAGTAAAGATAGGGGCAACGACCTTGCGGAAATGACCTATGGTACAAGTAGAGTGAGTGCCTACAAGCTGATTGAAGATGCCCTAAACCTAAAGGAAACAAAGGTATTTGACCAGATAATAAATCCTGATGGCTCTAAAACATCGGTCTTAAATAAAAAAGAAACCATGCTTGCAGGACAAAAACAGGAGCTTCTAAAAGAAGAGTTTAAGAACTGGATATTTAACGATCATGAGCGAAGAAACAGGCTTGTAAAGGTATATAACGAGAAATTCAATTCAATCCGAAACCGTGAGTATGACGGCAGTAATTTAACCTTTGAGGGTATGGGAAAGGGAATTGACCTATATGAACATCAAAGAAACGCTATCGCAAGAATTCTTTATGGTGGAAATTCACTTCTTGCCCATGTAGTAGGTGCCGGCAAGACCTTTGAAATGGTGGCAAGCTCTATGGAAGCAAAAAGGCTTGGAATGTGTACGAAGTCTTTATTTGTTGTTCCCAATCACTTGACCGGACAAATCGGAAGAGAGTTTATGCAGCTTTATCCGTCCGCCAACATCATGGTGGCCGACAAGAAAGATTTTGAGCCGAAAAACAGAAAGAGATTTATCGGAAAGATTGCAACAGGAGAGTATGACGCGGTAATAATCGGGCATAGTCAGTTTGAGAAAATTCCGATGAGTAAAGAGTATCAACAAAAGCATATTCAGGATCAGATTGATGAAATCATTAACTATGTTGAAGAATACAAGCACGACAGGAATCAGAATTTCACGGTCAAAGAGTTGCAAAAAACAAGAAAGAAGTTGGAAGCAAGGCTTGAAAAACTAAATGATGATTTCAAGAAAGATGATGTTATTACCTTTGAAGAGCTTGGCGTTGATAAGCTGATAGTGGACGAAGCCCATAATTACAAGAACCTTTATCTTTATACGAAGATGAGAAATGTAGCTGGCATTGGACAATCCGAAGCCTTTAAGTCATCCGATATGTTTATGAAGTGCCGTTATATGGACGAGATGACAAACGGGAAAGGTATCGTCTTTGCCACAGGAACGCCTGTCAGCAACTCGATGACGGAGCTTTACACTATGCAAAGATACTTGCAGTATGAAGACCTTAAGAAAAATGGATTGGAGCATTTCGACTCATGGGCTTCTACCTTTGGAGAAACACAGTCAGCATTTGAGCTTTCTCCTGAAGGAACCGGATATAGGGTTAAGACAAGATTTTCCAAGTTCTATAATCTTCCGGAGCTTATGAGTATGTTTAAGGAAGTGGCTGATATTCAGACGGCAGATATGTTAAATCTTCCTACACCTGAAGCCCACTATGAAGTTGTTAAGACAATGCCGAGTGATGAGCAAAAAGAAATATTAAAAGGTTTGTCTGAAAGAGCGGATAAGGTCAGAAATAGGGAAGTAGAGCCTGAAGAAGATAATATGCTGAAGATTACCAATGATGGTAAGAAACTTGCCTTAGATCAGCGTTTAATCAATCCTTTGCTTCCTGATAATCCTGATAGCAAGGTCAATGTCTGCGTGAAAAATGTCTTTGCCATTTGGGATAAGACAAAAGAAAATAAGTCTACACAGCTTCTATTTTCTGATATGTCTACACCGAAAGGTGATGGAGAATTTAATATTTATGATGATATAAGGGATAAACTTGTGGCAATGGGAATACCGAAAGAAGAAATCGCCTTTATCCATGAAGCGGGTTCCGATAAGCAAAAGGATGAACTCTTTGCAAAGGTAAGAAAAGGAGAAATCCGTATCTTAATGGGTTCGACTCAGAAAATGGGAGCAGGTACTAATGTGCAAAACAAGCTGATTGCTATGCATGATTTAGATGTGCCGTGGAGACCGGCAGACCTTGAGCAGCGTGCGGGCAGAATTGTTCGTCAGGGAAATGAAAACAAAGAAGTAAATATCTATCGCTATATTACTGAGAACACCTTTGATGCTTATCTTTGGCAGACCATAGAGAATAAGCAAAAGTTCATTTCACAGATTATGACAAGTAAGACTCCTGTCAGAGTGGCGGAAGATGTGGACGAAAGCTCGCTTAACTATGCGGAGATTAAGGCACTTGCAACAGGAGATCCGAAAATCAAGGAGAAAATGGATTTGGATAATGAGGTTACAAAGCTGAAAATGCTGGAAGCCAATTACAAGTCAAATCGCTATCGTTTGGAAGACAAGGTTGCAAAAACCTACCCTGATGAAATTGCAAAGCTTGAAAAACTTATCGAAGCCGTTAAAAAGGATATATCAAGCATAGAGCCATTAGGAGATGGCGAAAACAAGTTTACTTCCATAACCATTAACGGAGTGAAGATAACGGATAAAAAAGAAGCGGGCGAAAAGCTGCTTGAAACTATAAAGACCGTAAAAGTAAATGAGAGCAAGGTCATCGGTAAATATCGAAATATGGATCTGGAAGTAAGCTACAACTTTTTTACCAATGAGCATAACTTCAGCTTAAACGGTGCTTCTAAAACGATAGGAGAGCTTGGAACAAGTGCAGATGGTAATATTACAAGACTTGATAATGTCCTTGAGAAAATGCCTGACAAACTAAAAAGGCTTGAAGAAAAATTCGTCAGCACCAAAGAGCAGCTTGAAAATGCCAAAGAGGAATTAAAAAAGCCTTTTGAAAAGGCGGATGAGCTGAAAACTAAGGTATTAAGACTTGCGGAGTTAAATAAGCTCCTTGATATGGGAGAGGTGGAAGAAAAAGAAAACCCCAATCCATTAGTGGAAGATGTAAAAAGAGCTATTATTGACTTTTGTAACAGAGAGTATGAAGAAAATCATAGCTATGATGAATTCAATACGCTGTACCCTGATTTAAAGCATATAGGGATTGCCTATACGAATACACCTGATGAAAAGCACGAGATACAGTTTGAACTTAATCTTGAAGACTTTACGGCTACGCAGCTTGTAAACGGCAAGGAGATAAGCCATTACGATTATGTCAAAGAAAACGGAAACGAAGAAAAGGCTCTTGATTGCATGAAGTTTGAAATGGAAAACGGCGAGTTTTCTACTTTTGTTTCTGTTGATGAGGAAGAACTAAGACAGGCGTTAGGTCTTGAAATTGATGATGAAAGTAATTTCTATGATCCGCTTACAAAGGACTTGGATAATGACGGCGTGCCTGACAGGTATGATAATGATTTTAGAGATAGCGACTACTTTGAGTCTACCTATGATGTGGAAGACAATCTCCACGCAAAGGAAGAAAAGCCGTCTATCTTAGGGCAGATTAGGTCATTTCAGTCGGAGCAGAAAGAAAAAGAAGTAAAAGATACAAAATCAAAAGAACATGATGAACGATAAGGGGCTTGATTTAAGTCCCTTATTCACTTTTAACAACAAATATGGAGGTATGAATAATGAATTACAAGGAAATGAGAAATACTATCGAGCAGATGGCAAACGAGAACTACGAGGACTTTACAAAGGCTCTAATCAGTTTTGAAAAGGGCGTGAATGACAAGGAAGCACTCGATATATTGTATGACAACTACACAAACAACGACTCACTAACACTGCTTAACGAGGAATTTGACTATATGATTGATGAGCTTCGTGAAAGCGGTCAGATTAAGGAGAATGCAAGTCTTGAGAAAGAAGATAACGACCTGGTCAATATTGTCGGCAATATTGTCGGTGATGTCGAGGTAGTAGAACGAGAAAACAAGAGCGGAGAAGCCTTTAAGGTAGTTAATTTCTCTGTTGTATCAAAAGACGATGAGGGCAATAAGCACTATACAAATTGCTCTGCTTATGGAGAAAAGGGCGATATTCCAAAGGACTTTAAGCAGGGAGATTTTGTAAAGCTTTTCGGTCAGGAGAGAAAATCCATTGATGATAATGGCAAAGAGCATACGAATGTAAGGATACTTGCTTCTAAGCTCTTAAAAGCTAAAGAACTGATGAAGAGCCAGGAAGAAAAGAAAGAGTCTGTCCTTGGAGCAATCAAGAAATTTAAGGCGGAAGACAAAGCAAAGCCTACTGAAAAGAAAGAAGTTTCCAAAGAAGCGGAAAGATAAGGATTGTCGGTGTGGTCTTCGGACTGCACCGATTATTTTTTATAGAAAAAAGTTCGAGAAAACAGAATAAAGTATTGTTATTTGTTCTGTTTTTGTGCTATAATAGAACAGATGTGATGAGGTGTGAAAAGACAAAACTGGAGGTTAGTCATGTCAAAACTAAGTTATAAAAAATTATTTAAAATGTTAATTGATATAGAAATGAAAAACACAGAGCTTATGGAAAAAGCTAAGATTAGCAAAAGCACATTCTATAAAATAAAAAATGGAGAGAATGTAACCACAGATGTATTGCTAAGGATATGTGATGTATTGGGGTGTGATATTTCAGAAATTGTGGAGCGTGTTAGTATTGAAGATGGAGGAAGAGCGGGTGTCTAAGTTTACAGTTATTGATTTATTTTCGGGAGCTGGTGGGTTATCCAAAGGATTTTTAGACGCTGGTTTTGATGTTTTATTAGGAGTAGATAATGATAAAGTTGCTTTAAGTACATTTGAATTTAATCATGATGGTGCCAGAGCCATATCTCTAGATTTATCAGATACTAAAGCTTTTACTGATATAGAGAATATTATTGGGAATAGAGAATTAGACGTCATTGTCGCAGGACCACCTTGCCAAGGTTTTTCATTAAGTGGACCGAGAAATTTTGATGATGAAAGGAATAAGCTTTATTTAGCTGTTATTAAGACAGTAAAAATATTTAAGCCTAAAGCATTTATTATCGAGAATGTTCCAGGTATGGCAACTTTGTATAATGGAGAAATTAAAGATGAAATTTTAAAACGTTTCAACAAATTGGGATATAACATTGAGTGCAAAATATTGTGTGCTGCAGATTATGGTGTGCCACAAATGAGAAAAAGGCTCATTTTTATGGGTGTTAGAAAAGATATTGGCAAGCCACATTTTCCGAAGCCAATACTTGATGTGGATAATTATATTACATGTCGAGATGCAATTGATGATCTACCGTCTAGAGAATTTGAGATTGGAAAAGAAGATGATGATTATTTAAATTCTCCGAATAGTGATTATCAAATAAGAATGAGAGGAACATGTAGTGTGCTTCACAATCATATTGGAACGAACCATACAAAGTTGGTGAAGGATACTATTTCGTTAGTTCCTGAAGGTGGAAATTATAAAGATTTACCACCAGGATGGGGAGAAAGCCGAAAGTTCAATGAAGCATGGACTAGATATGATGGAAACAAGCCGTCAAAGACAATTGATACGGGGCATAGAAATCACTTTCATTATAAATATAATAGAGTGCCAACCGTAAGAGAAAATGCAAGATTACAATCATTTCCAGACGATTTTGTTTTCTTTGGAACTAAAACACAGCAATACAGACAAGTTGGAAATGCTGTGCCACCGCTACTTGGTTTTGCTTTGGCAAATGAGTTGGTTCTTATATTGGAGAAAGAGAAAAAGTAATGAAAGAGAAGATGAATAAAATAAAGTCAATCGATTTATTTGCAGGATGTGGGGGGCTAATGGATGGATTTGAAAATACAGGTTTGTATAAAACATTGGCTGCTGTGGAATGGGAAAAGGCTCCTTGTGAAAATTTAAAAATAAGACTTAGGGATAAATGGAATTATAAAAATTCAGAAGAGATTGTATTGCAATTTGATATTCAAAGAACAGATGAACTTTTTGAAGGCTGGCAAGATGAAATTTATGGAGAATCAAAAGGGCTAGATTACTTGGTAGATTCAAATGATGGAATAGATATAATCATTGGAGGTCCGCCATGTCAAGCCTACTCTATAGCGGGGCGTGTAAGAGATGAAAATGGTATGAGAAATGACTATAGGAATTATTTATTTGAAAGTTATTTGAAGGTGGTGGAAAGGTATAACCCTAAATTATTTGTTTTTGAGAATGTTCCTGGTCTATTAAGTGCTAAACCTGATGGAAAATATATTGTAGATATTATAAAAGAACAATTCGAAAAGGCTAGATACCATATCTTAGACAATCTAAAAGATGCCATTATTGACTTTACAGAATATGGAGTTCCGCAAAATAGAAAAAGAATTATTATTGTTGGTTTAAATAAAGATTATTTTGACGATGCAGATTATATTTTGAAGGAGTTTTATAACTCAATATTACCGAGTTATAAAACTTCTAATAAGGCAACTGTGAGAGAAGCAATCGGTGATTTGCCAAAGTTATTTCCGATAGACCATGACCTGAAATATAATGGGAAAAGGACATCCTATACCTTGCCAGAACCATTTATACAAAATCATGTAGCGAGATGGCACAGTGAAAGAGACAAAAAAGTTTTTAAGCTATTAACAACTGACATAGAGAGCGGTAGAAATCAGTATGTTTCTACTGAAAAATTAAAGGAACTATATGTACAAACTACCGGAAAAAAATCCAATGTACATAAATATTATGTTTTGCGTTGGGATAAGCCTAGTAATTTGATACCGGCTCATTTATATAAGGATGGATTGAGGCACATTCATCCAGACTCTGAACAGCTAAGGACATTAACGGTTCGTGAAGCAGGAAGATTACAAACTTTTTCAGATGATTATGTTTTTTATGGTAGCAATACTGAAACTTACAAGATGATAGGAAATGCTGTGCCACCGTTATTTTCAAAAAAATTAGCATTAGCATTAAAAAAGCTTTTAGATAGATATTTAAAATAGTTAGGAGGAAAGTCAAATGGCATATTCTGCTAGAGATGCAAAAAATACATTCTTGAAATATATAAATAAGAATGAAAACAATATTCAGTTCATTGAAGAAACAAGTAACAGAGGTTTAATACTAAATCTTCCAACTGGAGAAGAATGCGTAGTTTTTCTATACCCAATTAGTCATAAAGCTGATGATTCCAAAAACTTTTTTGATACAAGAGATAGCGGTGCAAAAGAGAGAATGATAGCTTGGCAATACGCAATTAATCATAGCTTAAAGTATTTCTGTTTTGCGGTGCATGATCAAGTTGAGAGATATAAGAACTATATTTTTAGCTTAGAGTGTGATGAAAATATAATTGCTGAAGTTTCTGGAACATTGAACGGGAAGAGGAGTGGCTCTGGCACGCAGGTTGTTATTCCAAATGATTTCGCTCCTAGTAAACAGATTGAGAGAATAAAAACAAGAAATGGATTCTTTATAACAGCAGTTGCTAAAGAACAAATATTTGAATATATGCAGATATTTGATAATCGTCCTTACATGTGTTCATTATTTACAGAAGCTACAGTATTATCAGCTGAAAACATTAATAAACCGCATCAAAGAATATTCTTTGGAGCACCTGGTACTGGAAAAAGCTATGAATTAAATAAAGAAGCGCAAGAGTATTTCGGTAATAATTATGAGCGTGTTACTTTTCACCCAAACTATATGTATGGAAATTTTGTTGGGGCATTTAAACCATTCCCTAAAATCTTAAAAAACAGTGATGGTTCTATAAAGAAAGATGAAGATGGAAACATACAAGAAACTATTACCTACGAATATATTCCTGGAGTGCTAATGAAGCAATTAGTGAAGGCTCTTAAAAAACCAAATGAAAACTATCTTTTGCTTATAGAAGAAATAAATAGAGCCAATGTGGCAGCTGTATTTGGTGATGTTTTTCAGTTACTAGATAGAGATGGAAAAGGACAAAGCGAGTATGTAATCGCAACATCAAGAGAGCTACAAGAATATTTAAAAAAAGAATTTGATGGTTACGATTTAGCAGAAAATGTAAAACAAAATTTAGGTGATGATTACAGTAGATTGTATTTGCCGAGCAATCTCTATATATGGGCAACTATGAATAGTGCGGATCAAGGGGTTATGCCTATGGATACGGCATTCAGAAGGAGATGGGAGTTTAGATATTTAGGTATAAATGATGCTGCTGATTTAAGCATTGAAGAATTTAGTAATTATAAATTCAAAATAAATTCTACAGAAACAGTAAGTTGGGATAAATTTAGAAGAGAATTAAATAAAAAGCTGTCGAGCCTTAATATACCTGAAGATAAATTGATTGGTCCGTATTTCATATCAAAATCTATTTTGGAAGATTCGGATTTAGATAAACTTACTGAGACGATTAAAAACAAAGTTTTAATGTATTTGTATGAAGATGCAGCAAAAGCATATAAGCCACTATTATTTGCAGAAGGGAAATATTCTACATATTCATCAGTTTGCAAGTACTTTGATGAAAATGCATTGAATCTATTTAAAGGAAACTTGGATATAGAAACGGAAGTTATCTCTGAAAATGCTGTTATAGACGAGGACGAAAATAATCCAAAAGAATAGAGGTGGCAAATGAATATTCAGATTTTAAAAGAATTAAAACCCTATTCATTTTTTGAATTACAAAATATGTTCAATTTGAGGGATGTCGAGTTAGCAGGGATTTTAAAGTCATTAGCTCTAATGAATATCGCAAAAAAATTATCAAGAGATGTTTCTAAAGTCGAATTAGAAGAATTGTTACAAATAGATAATCTTGAAGAATTAAATTTGCAAATGGAAGGCAATATGTATGTCTTTAATTATGTTGGAATGCTGATTATAGGAGATATATGTTTAATAATATATCCTAAATATGTCGATAATTACCTTGCTGACGCCAGTAGTAATTTCAAAAAGTTGAAGCAGATTATTTCTGTGATTAGAAAATACCAATCGAAGGAACAGAAAGTTGGACTAGGAAATCAAATTGAGTTAGATAACTTTAATCTTTTATCCATTACATTAGAACTAATATATAGTTATTACGAGCATGGACTTTATAGCAATGATAAGCAAATAATTGAACAAAATGGAGACGGTGAAATACTTTGGGAAAAAACAATTAACGAAAATACTGCATATTTTTCAGATGGACATCCAATATACTTAGATACATTCACTGTAAACCAAGAAAATAATGAGCAAGATTATTTTAGAAGGTTACACGCATTTATAATTACTGAAGCCTGTAATAGCTTAAAAGATATTCTTAGCATTTTAGATATTGAATGTATAAATATCAGCGAAGATACAACAAATAATTTTGGTGGTAAAGATTATATTGTATATCGTATTAACCAGGAATTATCCACACAATTTGTTACTTACAAGCAGAACATATTAAAGCTTTTGAGAAGATATATTGAAGAGGATAGTAGTAAAGCAGTTTCTGATAATATCTCTTTTGTTGGGACTAATAGTTTTAATATGGTTTGGGAAGATGTTTGTTCAGTTGTAATGGATGACTGTATAAATAGGTCTATCAAGGAATTGGGTTTAACTTATTCAAAAAATGATAAACAATCTGCACTACTATCAGATGTGATTTCTAAACCTAAGTGGAAACATGAAGAATCTGGTAAAGTGCATATTGCATCTAAAACTCTGATACCAGATATTATAACAATCAAAGGGAATAATCTCTCAATATATGATGCGAAATACTATAAGATAAAACTAGATGATAGCGGAGTGAATAAGCAACCAGGTGTTGGAGATGTAACAAAGCAATATCTATATGAGTTAACATACAAAGATTTTGCAATGGAGAACAAGTTGTCTATTGAAACAAATGCTTTCCTAATGCCTACCGATGGAGAAGAGGAAATAAAAGTAGGAACAGCAAGCATGGATATTTTTCATGGTTTGGGAGATATTCATGTTCATGATATTGAGGTTATTTTGAAACCTTGTGAAAAAATGTATGAGAAATATTTAGAGCATTAATACTGGGGGTGATGATTTGGAATTGCAAGAAAAAACAAATAAGGAATATTCTTATACTTATTCGGTTGATGAAGAGGGAAATTCAATCTTTACTAATGAAATTGCAGATAGTTATTGTGGTGGATTTAAAGAAATTATAGAAGATGATGGAGCTACTGGACTTAGAGTTCCACAATTTGGGGCATTATCCTCAATTAGAGCTAGTTGGACTATCAGTAATGATGCAATAACAATCGTATTGCCAACAGGTACAGGAAAGTCAGAGACTATGTTGGCGGCAATTCTTGCTGGGAAAATTAAAAGAGCATTAGTAGTTGTTCCTAATAAGTTATTAAGGGATCAAACTTATGATAGAGCAAGAACTTGGGGGATTTTAAGAGAGGTAGGGTGCGTTAATAGAGGTGTCTTAAATCCTAATACATTATGTTTGAAGTCTGGTTTTAAAGAATTGGAAAGCTTTGATGTTATGGTAGAGAGTTCAAATATAATTGTGTCTACAATGTCGTTACTAAATAAAATGAGTAAAGAACAAATAGCTTGTTTATCTGCTAAGTGTGATTTGCTTGTTGTTGATGAAGCACATCATATTTCTTCAAAAACATGGCGTGAATTAAAAAAGGAATTCTTAAATAAAAAAATTCTTCAATTTACGGCGACACCATATAGGCAAGATGGAAAATTGGTTGATGGAAAGATAGCATACAATTTCCCGATGCATATGGCTATTGAGCAAGAATATTTTAAGCCTATAGAGTTCATAGCAGTGGAAGAATACGATGAGAATTTGGTTGACCAATGTATAGCTGATCAAGCTATAGCTAATTTAAAGGAAGATTTACGAAATGGTTTGAATCACATACTATTAGTTAGGGCGAACACAATTGAAAGGGCAGAGTTTTTATATGAGAATATTTACAGTAATTATTCTCAATTTAATCCGGTAATAATAACGAGTAAAGTTAAAGCTTCTGAAAAAAAAGAACGATTATTTCAAATTAAAAATTGTGAAAGCAGAATTGTTGTATGTGTAGACATGTTTGGTGAAGGTATTGATATTCCAAATTTAAAGATTGCAGCATTACATGATAAGTATAAATCGTTACCAATAACACTCCAATTTATAGGTAGATTTGCAAGAAGTAAAAAAGATTTAGGGGTAGCTAAGGTCGTAGCTAATATTGCTGATGTAAATATAATGGATTCTTTAAAGGAGTTATATGAAAAAGATGCTGATTGGAATACACTTTTACCTATAAAATCAGAAAAAAATATACAGGAAAAATTAACGCTACAAGAGCTGATTGCTGGGTTTGATAATATGAGTTCTGATATTGACTTAAAGCAAATAAGAGCGAAGGTCAGTATGAAGGCGTATACTTACACGGATGATATTTCATGGAATCCAGAGGAATGGGATAATGTATTAGATGAAAGTAATTGTAGAAGTTATATAAATCGTCAAGAAAAAATAATGATATTGATAGAACCATTTAGTTCGTATCAAGCATGGACAACACAAAGAAATATTAAAAGTCTTAATTGGAATTTTTACATTATTTATTGGAATGAAAATAAAAAATATATTTGTATAAATACTTCAGATCATCAAAAGGGAAATGAATTATTAAAGAAAATTTTTGGAGAATATTTGATTCCAGTCCGTTCTGAGATAGTATTTAGGTGCTTAGCAGACATAAAGAGATTAGTGTTTGCTTCAGTCGGATTAAACTCAGCCATAGATGGACCAGTAAGATATAAGATGTTTGCTGGTATAGATGTTGCAGAAGGTATAAGTGAATCTAATAAAAATAATTGCTACAAATCAAATGTATTTGGAATGGGATATGAAGGCGATGGAAGAATAAGCATAGGTTGTTCATATAAGGGAAAAATTTGGTCTAGATGGGTTGAGAACATTTCTTTTTGGAAAAACTGGTGCGACAAAGTTATGGGGAAAATTTTAGATAATAATAATGATTCTAAAATTTTAGAGAATGTTTTGGTTCCTGAGGTAATATCTGAAGTTCCTAAAGATATGATAGCTTATAGAATAGATTTCGAAGAAAGCATCTTGATTGATACAAATAACATTTTTATTTCATCATCGTTTAATTCATATAGTATACACGATTGTGAGTTAAGAATAGGAGACTGTATTGATTGTAAGCAATATTTTAAGTTAGTATGCCCTAATGAAGTTTTTAGTTTCTATCTACTTATAGAAGAAGATAAATATAGATTTTATTTTGTTGATAAAGACAAATCAGAACCAGAGATAAGTAAAAGAGGAAAAAATCCTATTAGATTAAGTAAATATTTTGATGAAAACCCTCCAGTAATATGGTATGTTGGGACATCTTCACTACAGGGTAATGTACTCTTGAAAGCATTGGCGAAAAAGGATACTTTTTTTCCAAACCACGATGTTATTAAATGGGACTGGAATTCTATGAATGTTGACATTCAAACAGAATCACAGTTAGGTAATGATGGTAGCAAAAAAATACAATCTATACAATATGCTACAATCGATAAGCTAAAGAAAAGCGGAAATTATTCTGTGATTTTTGACGATGATGGTTCTGGTGAGATAGCAGATGTGGTAGCTATTAAAGAAATCAATGATGAGATTATAGTGGAATTATATCATTGTAAATATTCTGGTGGTAAAACACCTGGGGCAAGGATAACAGACCTATATGAAGTGTGTGGTCAAGCTGAAAAATCTGTTTTTTGGAAATCTGATGGAATAGAATTAATTAAAAGAATGAAGTATAGAGAAGCGAAGCGATTAGGAAATAATGGCATTAGCAGATTTGAATTTGGAAACATGGATGAACTAAATATTATCCAGAAAAAAATGCTACACAGACAAATAAAAATGGAAATATTTATGGTACAACCAGGTGTTGATTCTAGCAAAATTTCTCCAGAGATGAAAGTGGTTTTGGGAGGCACTAGAGATTTTTGTAAAG
>ERZ773065.297-NODE-297-length-31071-cov-31.545074_pt1 | contig 31071 bp, 27 predicted proteins | sample MGYA00580623_ERZ773065 | MGnify/ENA primary metagenome ERZ773065 (study PRJEB29015, sample SAMEA2738017) | human oral metagenome | biome: human oral; feature: human-associated habitat; material: dental | place: China | collected 2047 ... | reverse complement strand
AGGTAATCCAGATGATATAACCTTGCATCAATACATAATCGCGAGCCATAATGCCTTGTACCATCATATAACCAATACCTTTTATGGAGAATACAGTTTCAATAACGGCAGAGCCACCGAGCATAGCCCCCATCGTTACGCCCATCATAGGCAATAACATAAGGCCTACATGAGGGAATATGTAACGGGTGTAGACCATCCATTCTGGCAAGCCTAATGCTCGCGCCCCCTGTACAAAGGGCTGTCGCGACACTTCTAAAATAGCATTGCGCAATCGACGAATGTAGAGACCACATATCCATAAAGCAAGGGTTACCGCGGGCAGAACATAGGCAGAAAAGCCATTGGTATTCGTTACCGACACTAACTGTAATTTAACACCGAATAAGTACAGTAATAATAAACCGACCCAGAACCCAGGGATTGCTAACGCTAAGAATGTAACGAGACGAACCCCATGATCAATCCATGAGTCTTGATACTTTGCAGATAGCATACCGAGCGGTATGGTCACCACTATCCCCATAACAAGAGATAAGGATACGAGCCCTAAGGTATTAGGCAAGGCACCGCCAAGAATGGTCGCTACTGGTAAAGCGTACAGAATGGACTCACCAAAGTCCCCTTGTACAATTTGACCTAACCAACGTAAGTATTGCTGCCACCAAGGATCATTGAGCCCCAACTGCTCTCGTATCTGTGCAACTACAACTGGATCTGGTGTAGCTCCTAGAAGATTAAACTTCATCGACACGGGATCAATAGGAGATAATTTTATCAATACAAATGTACCGATGGTAACAACCAATAAAATACCTACAATACTTGCCAAACGCTGTAGTATTAATCGATACAATACATCACCTGCCTTCTTTATCACAAAATAGCTATATTTATATTTTAACAATGATTCAAATTTTTAGATATACCCCTATATGTATATTAGAATGATTCTCATTATGAAATTTTAGCATATATACTAAAACGGCCCCTCATGAGAGGAGCCGCTTCTTATATAACCCTTACAGTGTCCATGCGAGTGTTTCACCACAGATCGCATGCCTATCCCACTAGGCCTGGACTGCTATATTATTTTGTAGGTGCTGTATGTGCTGTAGGCGCTACAGTGTTAGCAATGATGGCTTTTGCCATGTCACGAGTTACAGGGCGCTCAAAGTACATCGCATGAGTTTGACCCTCTTTCGTCCAACCTACGAGGTATACCATTTTGTCGCCACCTTTGAAAGTAACCTTTGTACCATTTACTTTTTCAGTAGCTGTCACGCGATAATTGTTGTAATCGCCGCTGATATCCCCTGTTGCATTAGCTACACGATATACAATGCGTTTACCTACTGCTTGATTGCGAGTTGCATCTTTGCCAGCTTGGTAAACATACACAACTTGCAATACATCTTTATTGATTGTGCTTACAAACTCAATATTGTAGCCTACAGGTAATACTTTAGGTAGATGAGGCATAATATTCATATATTTAGCGGCTTCATCAATAGTGCTAAACTCATGTATAGGATTTGGCATGCCAACCATAGGTGCTGCTTGTCCTGCTACCATAGGCTTAGCTGGATCAGGTGGTACATCAAAAGTTCCTTGAGCACCAGCTACAGTATAAGAACCTACGCATGCACAGGCAACCGCCATCAATAGAAATTTTTTAACCATCCGTATAATCCTCCTTCGGTTAACACCAAAATTATTAAAAACACATGTATTTTATATGTGATTTTTCTTCCACAATATTACGGATAATAGCCTTCGCCACATCTCGTGTAACGGGACGATAAAAATCTAACGAGTGATTTTGTCCATCTTTCATCCACGATACAAGATAGACCTTGTTTTTATCACCTTTGAAAGTAACCTTTGTACCATCTACACTTTCAGTTTCTATAACCTTATGTATCTTGTGGTCGCCGCTAATATCGCCAGGTAATTTAGATGAGCGATATATAATATATGCGCCGCCAGCTTGGTTATAATATGGCTCCGCACCAGGTTCATAGACATACACAACCTGTAATATATCTTTCTCTAAGGTTATGACAGATTGAATATTAAAACCTACAGGCAATAGCTTCGGCATCTGAGGTCGAAATCCTATATATTCAGATGCTTCTTCTACAGTGGTAAACACATGTACGGGACTTGGCATAATAACGCCAGGAACAGCTGCTTCAACAGACATTTCTATGGGTTCAGAAACTCTAATTTGTGCATCCGTTGCACCTTGAGCCTCAACGACTCCATAGGTACCTACACAGACGCAAGCTAAAGCTATCAAAAAAGATTTCTTTAGTATTAAGGTCATAACGATATACTCCGCAAAATGTATTTTGCAAAATAATATGTACAAAAAAATTATGAATGATTATATCCTAAATGATATAAGATTTCAAATAATTATTTCTTATGTACCATAAAGCCTGCCGCTTGTTGGTTCGCCATGATTGTGACATCAGAAATTTGCAAGCGTTTAGGTTGATTTGTTACGTATAGTACAACGTCCGCCACATCCTCAGGTTGGATCGCATCGATGCCGGCATAAACATCTTTAGCTTTTTCCGCATCACCGTGAAAGCGCACTTCACTAAATGGAGTCTCTACGATGCCCGGTTGAATGGTTGTGACCTTAATATCTGTAGCTATGGTATCCATGCGAATACCATCACTCAAAGTCTTAACAGCTGCCTTAGTGGCACAATACACAGCGCCCTTTGGATATGCATAAATACCTGCTGTAGATCCCATATTGACAATATGACCACTATTTTGAGCCAACATGAATGGTAGCACCGCTTTTGTTACATAAATAAGACCAATTACATTTGTATTGATCATGGTTACCGCATCATCAACAGAACTATCTTGAAAATCATCAAGACCTTGTGCAAGGCCAGCATTATTGACTAATACATCGATACCACCGAATGCCTCGATAGCTGGTTTCACCTTTGACTCTACATCTTCGCGTTTGCTCACATCGAGAACGAGCGTATCTACACGAACGCCATATTGCTGCTCAAAATCCTCCTTAATTGCCGCCAATCGGTCTGCACGACGACCAGCAAGTAATACATTATCGCCATCCTTGGCGAATGCACGGGCACACTCAAGGCCAATACCAGAAGTAGCACCTGTAACGAAAATTTTGCGGTTCATATGTATTCCTCCTTTAAGTTAACTGTGAAGGCAGGGGCTGAAAAAAGACACGCTATCGCGCAAGCGGGACCCGAAGTCTTTTTTCAGCCCCTACCTTCACATTCATTAAATACATCGGTCCTGAATTACATAATGAATCGCAAAGATTTTCATTACGGGGAAAGGGAGAGTAGTAATTCAGGACCTCAATTATAATTTATGTTTTGTGGATCCTTCTTTTAGATTTGTATCGATTGTTTTACCAAGTTCGGTTTCATTTACATCTTGGATTTCATAGCCCCAACGTTTTAGCATGGTTTGTTGTTCTTGTTTTAGGAAATCGAAGAATTGAATGCGATGTTGCTCAGGGCTTTCATAATATCCAATTAAAGCGGTCCGATATTCTACTTCGCGAGATTTCGTTATCGTAATTGGGCATAATCCATTCTGAATAAGGTTTCCATTCATCATGAGCAGAGCGGTTCGTTTATTGCCATCGCCAAAGAACTGGTTACGAGCCATCTCGGCATATAATAGAAGCGATTGTTCCAACGGATTATCCTCTAGCTCTTGGCAGCTAGCTATTAATTCACCCCAACAGGAATTTAAATCCATAGGATTAGGCGGTGTGTAACTTGTACCACCTATAACAACTGGTGCATTGCGAAATCCACCAAAACCTACATAACCATTACTATCAGCAGTCACAACATCACCTCCCTACATCCATTCATCTATGATATGTATAACACTATTTTACCACACTTCTATTTATATTATTCTAACGAGTATGTCGGCGCAGGGTTTAATGAAAATAAAAAGATTGGGCCTAGTCCTATATTGACTGTAGAGTTTAAGAAAGGCACCATTTCGAAAAACGACTTTGGCCCTGCGGAGGCCGAAGGCCGGAGTCAGACCCGGCCGGTGGAGTTTTTCGGAATGGTGCCTTTCTTCTACAGCAATTAAGATAATAGCCCAATCTTTTTATGTTCTATTTTAAATGCGCCAACATATCGTTGAGAACTTCCATACAATCCCCAACAATCCCATAGTTCGCGTGTTGGAATATTTCCGCTTTTGGATCGTTGTTAATGGCCACGATTGTATCGGCACCAGAGATGCCGCTCACGTGTTGAATGGCACCGGAGATACCAAATGCCAAGTACAATTTAGGGCTTACGGTCTTGCCGGTTTGGCCCACTTGATACGGCAATTCAATCCACCCTTTTTCAACAAGTGGACGGGTAGCACCTACAACGCCACCAATAGCATCAGCTAGTTCATAGAGTTTATCAAAGTTTTCCTTTGAACCCATACCACGGCCTCCAGCTACGATGATATCCGCTTCTTGGATGTTATAACCAGTCTTACTGAAAGGAATGAAATCTAACCGTTTAGTGCGAATGTCTTCCGGCTTGAGATCAAATTGTTCAAGTTGAATACGGCCCCAGCTATCCGCAATGCGTTCAGGCTTCTTAAATACATTAGGGCGTACAGAGCCCATTTGTGGACGGTGGTTTGGCGAAATAATTTCAGCCAAGATATTGCCACCTAAAGCAGGACGGGTCCATTCTACAAGGCCTTCTTCTGTATCTACGGTTAGGATAGTACAATCTGCTACAACGCCATTTTGCATGCGACCAGACATGCGCGGTGCTAGGTCGCGGCCATTGTTGGTAGCACCAATTAAAAGGATATTCGGTTTATGGTCTTCAAAGAAATCCGTCAATACCTTTGTATAGCCATCCGTTGTATAGTATTTCAAGAGAGGACTTTCAAAAACGTGAACAATATCGGCGCCATGAGCCACAAGTTCCTCCGCCTCAGCTTGTACGTTTTCACCGAGAAGCATTACTTGCACGAGCTGGCCCAGTTCCTTGGCGATGCGGCGGGCTTGACCGATAAGTTCATACGTAACTGGATGCACTACGTCATCGATGGTATCAGCTACGACAAAAACGTCTCTGTATTCATCAAAATTTGTCATTATCGGTCACCTCCTTCGGAAACAGCATCAGCTTTAGCGGCCTCTGCTGCAAATGTATTTGGATCTACCGCCTTAGGTTCGCTAGGCACCATGCTTTCAACAGACGCAGCTCGCTGTACGGGGTCATTTACGTCAATGCCCTCATCGTCTTGCACCTCTACAATCGGTGTGTCATTTGGCACCAAAAGATGTGCGAACTTTTCAGGCTTGATATGGTACGCCAATTCAAGCACCTTTTTTGCGCCTTCGTCGACGGATGAAAGCATTTCTACCTTGCCACGAAGCGGTGGTTGGTATACCTTGCGTACCCGTGTTGGGGAACCAGTAAGGCCAATGCGGCTTTCATCAATATGAGGCATATCACGCAAGGTAATATGATTAATGGTATATCGTTTCGCATAAATGGAGCTCCAAAGGCCAGGTTGACGTGGCTCGTTAAGTTCGGCTGTCGTCGTCACAAGCAATGGCAACGGAGCTTCAATCACTTCATAACCATTCTCGTGCTCCCGCTTTACAATCGCCTTTTGAGAGGCTTGGTCTACGGAAAATTCACAAGCATAGGTAGCTTGCGCCATACCGAGTTCCTCTGCGATTTGAGGGCCCACCTGTGCTGTATCTCCATCGATAGCTTGTTTACCGCAGAAAATAATTTGGAATTGACGGTTCATGGTTCGTTGAATATGACGAATAGCGGATGCAATCGTATAGCTTGTAGCCAATGTATCGGCACCACCAAAAGCGCGATCAGTTACGAGCACCGCATCATCAGCGCCTAGTGCCAAGCATTGACGCAATGCCTCTTCAGCTTGTGGAGGACCCATGGTCACAACCGTAACGCGACTGCCTTCAATTTGGTCTTTCACAGTCAAAGCCGCCTCAAGGGCATGCATATCGTAAGGGTTTACAATGCTAGGCAGGCCAGTACGGATGAGATTATTTGTTTCCGGATCCAGTTTGATTTCCGACGTATCCGGTACTTGTTTAATACAAACTAATAATTCCATGCACTCACCCCTGTCTAAACTCTACGCCCTTGGCGTTACGAGGATATTTCCAAGATTTAACAATCGTATGTCCGCACAATACACGACATGTGCCACATTCGAGGCAACCTGCAAAATCAAAAGCAAGCGTGCCGTCCTCTTGCAATGTGTATAAACCTGCAGGACAACCATTTACGAGCTTCATCGCCTCTTCGCGGCTTACGCTTTCACCAGCAATAATGATGTGAGGACACGTTTCATCTACATAATATTTATTCGCGCCCAAACGCTCTTCTAATTTCATAGGGAACGCACCCCTTTCCATGCATCATGAATCAATCTGAATAGGCCTACATCCTTGACACGGCGCAATAATTTTTTCATCAATGGCACCGCACCATCGCCATTAACGGTGAATACATCATGCATAAGATTGTTTACAAATGCAGGATACTCATTAAAAATACGCGGATTTGTGGCCAAGAATTTCGGCATATTTTTATACAATTTCATATCGCGACGCAACCAAGATGCCTTGATTTGTTTTTCGTACAATTTAGTAACGCGGTCCATATTTTCATCGCGTAGTGCCACATTGACCGCCTCAGCCGCGCACATGCCGGACTCAATAGCCAGATCCATACCACGAATCGTGTATCCAAGATTCATGCACATCCGCGCCGCATCACCAACGACGATGTAACCCTTGCCGCCCAATTTTGGCATCGCTTTATAACCGCCTTCAGGCACAAGATGCGCACTGTGTTCCTTTAATTGACCATTTTTCAAAAGTGGTGCAATTCTAGGATGACTGGTGAAAGCCCCCAACATTTCGTCAACTGATTTATCTGCCAAGCCGATGTCCTCAAGGCCTACTACCATGCCTACGGAAAGGCTATCCTTATTCGTATATATGAAGCCGCCACCTAGTAGACCATCTGTCATATCGCCCAACGTAAGCCATGCCATGCCTTCATCACCAGATAGCATAAGTCGGTTTTCGAGATCCTCTTTTTTGAGTTTATACACCTCTTTCACACCGATAGCCATCGTCTTAGGATCAGTCGGACCAGTTAAACCAGCCTCTTCTAAGAGCACTGTGTTGGCACCTTCTGCGATGATAACAAGCTTTGCATACACCTCGTCATCATGACAACGGACACCTACAACGCGACGTTTTTTGCCTTCCCCTTCGGTGATGAGTTCCGTTACCTGTACATTAGAAACGAGCAAAGCCCCTTTCTTCTCAGCCTCTTCAGCGAGCCATTTATCAAATTTAGCACGCAACACAACGTAGGATTCTTCATTTTCTTTCACATCTTGGTAACTATATTCGATGGTTGTCATCTCATTACCAGCACCGATGGAAATACGTTCCTTTGTCACCTTTCTTTCAAGAGGCGCTCGTTCCCTAAAATCCGGTACCAATTTCTCTAGGGAATGCGTATAAATACGACCGCCCATCATATTCTTCGCACCAGGCGTCATCCCACGCTCAATAACGAGTACCTTCACACGCTGCTCCGACAAACGCAACGCCGCTGCAGCACCCGCCGGCCCTGCCCCCACGACGATAACGTCAAACCTCTCATTTCGATCTATTGCCATATACTCAGCTCCTTTTTATGAAAGCCTAACTTACATAAGTCTATATATTATATATTCACGATACAGATTGAAAATACCTTTTTAACATACCACATGTACATGAAAATTGTATAAGAAAATATTTACATAAAAATATATAAATTTTCCTAGCCTTCACATAAAAATTAGCGTATGATAAAAGTAAATAATTATCTCTATACGGAGCAAGACGCGTATATAATACGACCGCATAATGCAAGACCACGGTCAAAGTAAGGCACTCAACATTTTGGTATTTACCTCAAGGAGGCCATATGGATCCGCAAAGAATTCTGAAAGCATTATCCAATCCACATCGGTTAGATATTATATTGTGGCTAAAGCACCCAGAGCAAGAATTCGGTGTTCAAGTACACTCTAAAACTCTCATCGATTTTCCAAACAGCGTTAGCGTTAAGAGTATTCAAAAACGCTGTGGTGTATCGCAATCGTCTGTATCTACATTTATGACTATGTTAGAGCGTGCAGGCCTTGTGGAATCGCAAAAAATTGACCAATACACCTATTATAGGCGCAATGAAACAGTTATCCGCGAGTTTGGCGAATGGTATAACAAAGAAGTATCCATCCAAGCAAATAATATCGACAAATTATTGGAAACAGTAACCTTAGACGACACATCCTATCCATCAATAGAGGATAGTTCTATGCTAAATCAACAACAAAGCATAGGCATATCTACTAAGGGACTAGACTATGAAAAAGATAATACCTAAATACCACGTCCTACCACTACTTCATAGGGCACAAAAAGGAGCTATAATGCCAGAGTTATTCTCAGCATTATAGCTCCTTTTAAATTTATTTTTCTGTTCTATCGATTCTCGCCCTTACACGTTTTATTTATCGTTGCGCTTCGTATGCTCTAAATAATTTAGATAGCAATACAGGCGCTAGTTTTAAAAGATCTGGGTTCTCGCAGAAGGATACGCGAAGTTGTGTCTTACCAGGATTGTGTTCGCTACCGGCACCACTGTAGAATCCGTTAAGTGGAGCCATGAGCAATGTATAGTCATTGCCATCATCCAAGGTCACACGGCCGTGTTCAGCACACCAAGCAGCAAATTCTACGCCGTCAAAGCCGGGTTTTGCTACATTGCGTACATCGATAACGAAATAAATGGACGCTTCTGGATTAGAGATAATGAAGTCTGGTTCTACCTCTTTGAATCCCTTGTGAAGTTCATAAATCATTTCACGATAGTAATCGCGTTGTTGCTCATACCAGTTATGAAGCTCAGCGTGGCTTTCATGAGCCAAGGCACCAAAAATATATTGACCAAGTGTATTGGCACTGAGGTTCGCCGTATATTCAGCAACAGATTTTTCATAGCACAATGCATTGTCTGTAATGATGGCGCCAATGCGAAGGCCACAAGCATTCCAAACCTTAGAGGCCGTTTCAAGACTGATACGACGACCTTCGATACCTGGTACATCCTTATTCGTCAATGTCCAAATACTAGATGTTTCCTTGCCTTTTTCGTAGGCCAATTCACGATAGGCTTCGTCGGAAATAATCCATAAATTATATTTTACGCACAAAGATGCATATTCAATCAAAGTTTCCTTGCTGAATAGCTGACCAGTTGGATTGTCGTAAGGAATAATCAACAATGCCCCTGGTTTTGTTTCTATAATGCGTTTTTCCACGGTTTCAATGGATGGCAATTCAAATTCGCCATTTTCGTTCAGGCGTCGTTCTACGGTTACCGTTTTACGACCAATGCGATGACCTACCGCATCGTAGTTCGTGTAGGACGGATTGAACATCAATAGAGGACGTTCCTCTTCGCCTGCACCGCCACAAACGCCAAGCATGATGATTTCCATCGCCATGGACGCACCATCTGTAACGAGTACATTAAGGCCTGTTGTATCGAAACCTTGGCTACGCAAAATATGCAAGAATGCTTCACGACATTCATCGGTCCCCGTTGTTGGTACATAGGGTACGATGCCTGTACTGAAAGGACTATTTGGTCCACCTAGAGTAAATAGTCGGCGCTGCATGGCGGGATGCATAGGACGCATAACATTACCAATAGAACCATTTACCAAAATAGGTGGGTTCTTTCGCTCTAAAAATTTAATTTGCCCCATGCGGATTCCCGATGGCTTGCGAGCCATCATATACGGGGATAAAACCGGTAGTTCCATACAGAATCCAACTCCTCTAAATAAACGCCTTTCACAAAAATAAGGCTGTAATACGCATACATTGATATATATAGATACATTCTATTATAGTGCTTTTACAAGAGAAAATCTATAGTTTTATCATATTAACTAATGGCCTTATCAATTTTCTTATATTTTATGTAATTCCTAGATTGTAACCTCTACACCGAAGCGGAAGTTGCGACCTTGACCTGGCCACCAATCACCTGCATTGCCCCAACGTACGTTAGATTGTTCTGCGTAGTATGTATCAAATAGGTTATTAACGCGACCAAATACAGTCACATTTTCACGTACGCGATAGTTAGCACTGATATCAGTAATCCAATATGTTGTACGAGGGAAGATGTTAGCAGCAGTGCCTGGACGGTCGATGATACCGCGAATATCTAAATGAGCATCCCATTTAGCATCGTTGTAATCGAGACCTGCATTAACCGCATGTTTAGGAATATAGCCATCACGATTTACTTTACGTGTTGGTGTTGCATCGATATGTGTATACGTATAGCCAAGGCGAGCTGCCAAATGTTTCGTCAATTGTTTGCGTACATCTGCATTGATGCCATAGGCTTTTTCAGTATCAAAATTGTGATATTGGCCTGCGAACGTAGCAGGATTTGTCATAACCCAACCGATTCTGTCCTTTGTATGACGGCTGAAGAAGCTAAGGTTACTGTTCCAAGTTTTACCAAATTTGTGATGTACACCAAGATCAAATTCACGACCTGTTTCAGGTTTCAAATTACGGTTACCATTTGTGCCATCAAAGAGTTGGTATGGTGTAGGAGCCAAGAAATACTCTTTGTACGCTGCATATACATTAGTTTTCGCGTTCACATCGTAACCAACGCTAATGGATGGCGATGTATGTGTACCGAAGGAAGAGTGATGGTCAAGACGAACACCTGGTGTTACCGTCCATTTTGGAGCCACCTTCCACTCATCTTGAACGAAATAGGACATGTTCGTAAGCTTGATACCGCCCATATTAACCACCTTATCTTGGCGCCAATCAAAGCCGCCAACTACGGTATGGTCTTTTCCTTTATACGTTACTTGATCGCCGATACCACGAGTTTTGACATCGACTGGATAATGATCGTATACCGTTTTATAGTGATTGTTCATCAAGTATAATTGATGACTCCAGCGGTCACTGATTTTATTGTTCCAAATAGCGCGTAAGGAGTCACTTGCTTCTGTACCATAACGAATGTGGTTGAGGGCCCCCAAATGGTTAGAGTACATTACATCGCCACGATAGGTATCATAGAATACCTTTACATCATTTTTATCATTGATTGTATTGCCTACCATAAAGGATCCATTATGGCTATTGCTATGTTGCGGAATACGCACACCATGACCATCCTTATACGAACCGATAATGTCCTTTTGTAAGGCTACGCGCCAGTACCAATCGTTTTTACTACCTTCGTTCGTAATTGCGTATTGCTCTAAATCATTGCTGCCACCCATTACACGCAGCTTAGTTTGCACGCCTTGTTCAGGCTTTGCAGTGATTACGTTAACTACACCGCCGATAGCACCGGAACCATACAATGTGGAACCCGCACCACGTTGTACTTCTACGCGGTCAATACCAGACATGTCTTTCAGAATCGTCATCGGTGGATTCACACCAGCCGCACCCATGTTGACGCCATCAACCAAGTATAGCACTTGGTCGGAACCATTGATGCGGAATGCATTAGAATTCGTGTAACCTACGCCACCACCGTACGTATTGATATCTACGCCCGGTACGATACGCATCGCTTCATTCATGTTAGTCACGTGACGTTCGCGGATATCGTCGCCCGTGACTACGCCTACGCTAGCTGGTACTTGTGAAAGCTGTTGTTCACTGCGCGTTGCAGTAACGACAATGGTATGGGAATCCTGTGCATCAGCAGCTAATACGCTAGGCGCGCTAACCGTGCTACCAAACACAAGAGCTAATCCCACATAGAGAGATAAACGTTGTTTCTTTGATACTTTCATAAAAACCTCCATACACGCTAAACTATAACTACATACTATATATATTTTGTGCCATAGATACCATTGCACGGGTCATAAATTGGGAATAACTCATAACCTGTGAAGAATCTACGAGGAACACACGACGATTGGAGATGGCCTTAACCCCTTGCAAAGCTGGATCAGAATAAAGCTGTTCCACCGTTGCTGGCGTAGTGCCATCTGAAGTATAGGCCACGGAAGGAATAAAAATGATATCTGGGTTGGATTTTATTAAGTCCTCTCTCGTCCCATTATCAAAAGGGCCTAAACCTACTTGAGCGGCCGCATTGTTAACCTTTAAGTATTTACACATATCATCAAAGGTTGAACCCTTGCCGCCTGTTAAACCAAATTGGGAATAAAACGCCACTAAGGGTCGCTCTCCACTATACTTATTGGCCAGTTCTTCTACAGTTTTCAAATCTGCATCCATACTGGCAATCATGGACTCATCAGAGGCATGTAGCAGCCCTGCAATCTCATGAATAGTAGCCTTTGCTTCTTCTACTGTAGTAGGCGTCTTATATACATACACTGGAATCTGCATATTGCGCATTTCCCCAATAGCATCGGGAGACATCCAATTTGGAACTAATACTAAATCAGGCTGTACAGAAAGCATGGACTCAGCAGATGCTTTCACATGCTTTTCTACCTTGGCCGACGCGTCGGGCACATTATTAGGTACAGTGCCGACGGCAGCTACTCTATTTGGATCCACTAAGGATAAGACAATATCCTCTGTACTCGCCGCAATAGGAACGATGCGCTTTGGCTCATTAGGCACCGTAACAATCGTGCCTGTACCATCCGTAACCTGATGTGTAGCGCCCGTAGTCCCCGTTTGTGCAGGACCACAACCGACCACAAACAATACCATCATCAGTATGGCGCATATAATCGATATTCTTTGTTTCATATTAACGACCTTCTATAACACCTTCTATGGAAATATATAAGGACTGCAAATCCTCTAGCATCGTTGGAGATGCATCCCAGTAGCCACGTTGAGCCGCCTCTAACAAAATTTCAGCAATACGCTGCAAGGCCCACGGATTTACATCACGCATCCAGTCTTGCACCGTTGTATCTAAGGCATACTTGTTAGCATACCCTTCATAGACCCAGTCCGGTACAACATCACTCGTAGCATCCCAACCAAAGGTGTGAGAAACCACATTCGACATATCTGAAGCCCCTTTATAGCCATGTTTCATCATGGCTTCGATAAATTTAGGGTTCTGCGTCTCCCCTTGCACAACGCGGCGCAGCTCATCCGACAAGGACCGCATCACAACTCGGCTACGGTCGGTGCTATCCCCCACATAGGCACGAGGCGCACTGCCCTTTGCAGTCCGCACTGCTGCAATGAGACCTCCATGATAGCTATAATAATCGTCAGCGCTTAACATATGCGTTTCTCGATTATCTTCATTTTTAATGGTCACATCCATGGTCGTTAATCGACGCTGGAATAGCCTCATATCCTGAGGAATATCCTTGTGTAGGTGAAAGCTACTCCACTTACTATACACTTGTGCAATATCTTCTACGGACTGCCAGTTTTTGCCTTCTATCAAGGCGCCCACACCTGTACCATAGGCCTGTGGCGGGTCCCCAAAGATGCGAAGTCGCGCCTTTTTAGTCGCCAACAAAGGATCCTCACCTTGCTCAACGAGCCAATCTACATCATCGTGAATATGTTTTTTTACATAGTTATCATCTGGGGACTCATCTAGTTCTGACACCATTTCCACGGCCTTATCAAGCCAACTAATGGCAGTAGGCATCATATCTCGAATGAGGCCACTGATGCGCCCCATTACATCGATACGCGGGCGTTGTAATTCCTCTAACGGAATCACTTCTAAGCCTGACACGCGACCACCAGACTGCCATTTAGGCCGAATCCCTAGCAAGTAGAGAAACTCACCTAAACACTGACCATGACTTCTAGAATTGCTTGTAGCCCAAAGAATGATGCCTACCGTTTCAGGGTACCGTTGTTCGTTTAAGATATAATCAGCAATGACTTGGTCTGCCAAGTCTATGCCTAGCTGATAAGCAATCTTTGTGGGTAGTGCCCGTTCATCGAGGCCATAGAAGTTACGCCCCGTAGGCAATACATCAACTTGACCGCTGGAAGGAGCCCCACCAGGGCCGGGTTCAACATATTTTCCCTGCAAGCCCTGCGAAATGGATGTAATCTCATTCTTTGTTTGCCCTAATTTAGGTATATACTCGCGCACAATAACTGCGGCCAAAGGCGCTAGCCGTTCTGGTACTATATAATCTGGTGTATTCACCACATGCCTTACAAACGCACGCAGTTCATTCCAAATTTGATCAATGATGTTACTATAACGAATCCCCTCATCATTTACGTCCCCCGCATGTTGCTCTATATAGGACCAATCATAACCTAATTCTTCGGCTAAGATTTCAAGACCCGATGCAATATCCCCTTGTGGCGTCCGTACAATGGCGGTAATAAATTCCTCTAGCTCTACACCTTCAGGTCCCTGCCCTAAAATGTGCAAGCCATTTCTCATCTGCATATGCTTTAGGTCGCTTAGCTTTTCATGAACAGCTGTAATAAGATCATCCATCTCCATCGTAGCGCCTTGTTCTTCATCGACGAGATGACACGCCATAGCTTTCTCTCGAATCACGTTCTCTATATCCGATACACTCTCAGGATGTTCTTGTTCAAAATGACTATGCTCATCGAGCAAGGCTTCTAGTTCTTCAAACTCATCATATAGACCAGCTGTCGTCATCGGTGGCGATAAGTGGCCTACTAAACAAGCGGAGCTACGCCGTTTTGCCTGAATACCCTCACCTATGATAGTCGTCCAGTAAGGGTAAATATTAGGCAAACTAGAAATGCCTATTTCAGGATAACAACTAGCACTGAGGCCAGCGCCTTTACCAGGCAGCCATTCTAATGAGCCATGGGTACCCACATGAATGACCGCATCCGCTTCAAAAACATGACGTACCCAATGATAAAAGGCTATATATTGATGTGGCGGTGGCAAACAGGGGTCGTGATAAATAGCAGATACATTTTCCCCAAAACCACGAGGTGGCTGCACCGTAATCCATAGATTGCCATTGGAGAATCCAGGGATAATGATTTCATCATCGTAGACGAAGACATCTCCTGGCGCCGCGCCCCAAGACTCGATCATAGCCTTTTGCGTATCTGCTGGCAGCGTTTCAAAATACGTTTTGTAATCAGCACTACTCAAACGCCCTTCTACAGAAGCTAAGAGCTCATCAGTGAGCATAGACCTGTCATTCGTCATATGAGATGTGACTATATCCATCAACTCTGCACTCGTTTCTGGCACAGTATCTACGGTATAGCCCTCGTCTTGCATGACCTGTAATAGTCGTCGTACCGATTCAGGTGTATCAAGTCCTGCAGCGGAACCAATATTGGAATTTTTAGGCGGATAGTTATGCAAGATAATAGCTACCTTCCGCTCTGATACTGGAATATGGCGCAATTTAGACCATTTAATGGCCCGTTCTACAACAGCAGCAATGCGTTCTTTCACAGGTAAATACATATAATGCCCCTGCTCGTCATAAGTTTGACAAGCCACAACACCACCTTGAATGACGCCATCTAATTCCGGTTGTGATATGGATAAATTCACATCTAAAGGCGTCACACCTTGTGGATCTGCAGCCCAGGTTTTCTCATCCATGTATATGGTATAGCCCTGAATGATAGGCACATCCTGTAACTTTAATTCCTCCAAAGTTTGCGCCCCTAAGGACTGATAGGAGAATTTACAAGTATTTATGAGCACATCAAAGGGGAATACATCCTTACCAAAGAGATGATTCATGGACATCTTCATATTAGGAATGCCTACACGAGGATTCGAGCCATACTGTCCATAAAAGATAATCGGATTGTACTGATGTTTATAAATCTCTTCGAATAAGGCCTGTTGATACTCAATATCTCCCATAACCCATTCGTCGCGATAGAAATACACCGCGATGGACGGCCAATCTGGATTTCCTTCGGCCTCCATGAACTCATCATAGGTTTCGTAGATATTTCCATCGCGGCCCATGATGGCTTGCCACGGAATGTGGACAGGTTCCTCCCATTCGGAGATTGGTTTTATACTGAAAGCACCGTTAATAAGGCGCACATAGTTCATGACGCCACTGGTGCGGCGATAGCTTTCAAGAAGTCTCCGTTGATTTTCGTCTATATTGCGATAGAGAATATCTGTTTTCTTAGGCTCTACCACATCGATCCAATACTTAGGATGATGCGCATACAGCCAACGCTCTAGACGTTCTAAAAATGGCGAATCTAAGCCAACCCCCATATTCGTTACGAGAACAACATCTGCAGCGCGTAGGCGGCTTTCAAAATCCTCATCCCAAAGGGGCTGTTTTTTCATATTACAGATGTCCACCTCACCCTGTATCAATTCAGGATAGGTGGCAACAGCCTTTTCTATATATTGGATTTGTTTTCCTAAATTAGAAATATACATGAGACGACTCATGATCTACCTCCGCGATACTCGTAAAATATCATCCACCGTAATAGTATCCATGGCATAATAACTGCCATTCATTAATTTACATAATTCCTTAGCAAGGCCTAGCTTGATAAAGCCCGTTTCCGTATCGATAACGATACAATCCACAGGCAAGGTTCCAAGAATACGAGCCCATTGTTTAGCCTCTGCTACGGGATCCTCAGAATCCCCCGACGTAGCTCGACCATCGGTGATACATATAATCTGAATGCGTTCTGCCCGATGGACACGCAACAATCTATCACACATGGTGTAGGCCATGCGTAAACCGTGAGCTAATGGCGTTTTACCACCTGTAGGCATAGAGGCTAATAGTCGCTCTGCGCGCTCTACGCTACGGGTGAACGGCAATAATACCTCTGCCGATTCCTTGCGAAAGGCAATGAGTCCTACTGAATCACGATGGATATAGGAATCCCTCAAGAGGCTCAAAATAGCGGATTTCGTGGCCTCCATACGATGCCGTGCCGCCATAGAACCGCTAGCATCCACCACAAAGAGCTGGTATGCGCCAATACGTTTTTCTCGAGCTTTACGGCGATAGTCCTGTGGTTTTATCACTATAGATAATCCCTTAGCTTCTTGCTGTTCTAATGGCAGAGACTGCGTAGATTGTATTTCTTGCTCCACCTTAACAGCAGCTCGCAACCGTTGATACGGCGCTGCCGCTCGCAATGTATCGACTAAGGCTAAGTCCTCAAGAGCATGTTCATCTTGATAGGCTCGAATCATGCGTCCTCGAGTATCCTTTGTCTTAGTCATGAGGCGACGACCAGAACTCTTGCGATACTGGCGGTCTACCGTCTTATAAGACTGTAATTTCCAATGAAACATCTGGTTAGCTATACGGGCAACAGTATCCGGCAAGGATACAGAAGATAGCCCGTTAGATAGATCTCCATCCGTATTTCTAGAATCAGAACTATCAAACTTCGTAGGGTTAGCGTCATTAGTGTCGCTAGTTTCTTCTTGATTAGCGTTGCCGGATACGTCTTGATTAGACACTCCATCTCCGGTGCTACAAATATCATCATTAGAATCTGCCGACTCATTCGGATTGGATTTATTATCATTAGAATCTATTGCATTAGAATTACTTGAATTCTCTACATCAGAGCCCTCTGTTGTTTCCGTGCTCTTTTGTAACTGATTTTGGTTATTTTCACTACTTCCATTATCCCCTTGTAATGATTGAGATTCTGATACTTCATCTCGCTTCATACGATGGGGCAAGACATATAAAGCGGCTCGGTCTGCATGGATTGGCTTGCAGTACGAGCTGCCATCAAGAACTGCAAGAGATTTCATAACTTGCAGCAATACGTATTCTGCACCATGTCCTACAGTGCGTGCTTGTAGTGCATAGAATATGGCTAGTGAAAGCATAGCATCCGAAACAGCAATATTCTGAACTCGTTTAGTAGCTATGAGAGATAACATATCCTCAGCTAAAATAACATCTATTGAGCTAGTTTCCTCCTCACATAAGGCATCGTCCAAGTCTGATTGATTATCCCCTGCTATAGATGCTTCAACACATTGAATTTCTTCTCGATTTTGTTGCAACACAGCTATACGAGATTCTAGTGTAGGTGCAGCCATAGATACATGCACATCGACGAGTTCCCACTCCGCATCATCTAGTGTTCTATCTCCATGATTGATAGTCATGATGAGCAGTATTTGACGTCGCTTCGCCTCTACTAATAAGGCATGACGAACCTCAGGCGCCAGAACGTGCCCATCATCGACAACCCAGCATCGAGTGCTAGTGTCATCTAAAAGACCTGCAGACATAATCATCTTGCCCTGCTCTAGAGACGCTTCAAAATCGATAGTCTCTTGTAATTGTGAATTTTCTACATAAATGGGTATCAAACGATAGGGAATATGCCATGCCTCGAGGCACTGGCGAAGGATATAACTTTTACCCACACCAGTACCACCAGAAATAATGAGAGTATGAATCTGATTGTTTACAAGGCCTATTTTGAGGGCCTCTTGTACAGATGTATCCATAACTAGCCCTCAAGTACCGCAGATACTACTGTATCAATGCGGTCTTCATCATGACCTTGCTCTTCAAATGGAAGACGACGCAAGCGGTGTTTCAATGCCAAATGGGCAGCCACCTTAAGGTCATCATCTATAATTTGACTTCGACCAGAAAAAGCTGCATGAGCACGAGCAGTGTGCATCATCGTAATATCTGGGCGATGACCATCAACGCCAACACCAATACTAATGCTTGCAATTTTCAACAATACCTCATCGGTGGGAATGATGCTTGGCAATAATTCCCGAGCTTGTAATAAGCGTTCCTGTAATGCTCGTTCCGATTCCGCATAAGACGCTATGAAACTTACCGGGTCGTCGCCAAAGGCAAGACGGCGCTTGATAACCTCCATCCGTTGTGCTGGATCATGCTCACCATAGACCATGACGGATAAACCGAAACGATCTAGCAGCTGAGGTCTAAGGTCACCCTCTTCGGGATTCATTGTTCCTACGAGGATAAAGCGAGATGGATGAGAGTGGCTCACCCCTTCACGCTCTACCGTATTAACACCCATAGCTGCTACATCAAGTAAAATATCTACAATATGGTCATCTAATAGATTAACCTCATCTACATAGAGAATGTTTTGATGTGCTGCGTACAAAATGCCTGGCTCAAAAGCTTTCACACCGTCCTGTAGTGCTTTTTCTAAATTGATAGACCCTACAACACGGTCCTCTGTAGCATTAATAGGAAGTTCCACAACGGTCATTGCATCAGCCCCTAGTTCCATAGGAGGTAACAGATTCGCTAGTGCACGAACCGCCGTAGATTTAGCAGTGCCCTTTTCACCTTCAATTAACACACCACCAATGGATGGATTAATAGCATTGAGTAACAGGGCTAATTTCATTTCCTCTTGGCCCACAATAGCAGTAAATGGATATAACATAAGCCTAACCTCATTTAGGATAGAAACATCTTATCTCAACTCATGATAAAAAATTTTATTTCAACGCAGGATCGATAGACATGTCTGTACTACCACCTGTTTGTTTAAAATCATCAATATTTGTAGTTCCCTTAGGGAATACAAAGATTCGTTGTTGTTTAAAGTACGGGTCATCGTAGACCGCAGCGGATAAATGGAATGCGTTCCGCAAGTTTTCCGCCGTCAACACATCTCGCGGCGTCCCTACATCTACGATGTGACCATCACTTACTAAGACGAGCTTAGTACAATATTTGGCAGCCAATTCTAAATCATGGACGACGATTAGAATCGTTTTGCCTTCGTCACATAATCTACGACCTTCGTGAAAGATATCATCAGCGTACACCAAATCAAGAGCAGCCGTCGGTTCATCTAGTAATAACACCTCTGTTTGTTGTGCCAGTGCCTTGGCCAAAAATACCCGCTGTCGCTCACCACCACTAAGGTTTTGTACGGAGCGATGTCTCAGGTGATATACACCCACCTCTTTCATCGCCTTTTCTACGATAGCTTTATCTCCGGGGCCCTCTTGTTGCCACCATTTTAAGTACGGATAACGGGCCGTCATTACAATATCTATGGCTTCATAATCGAAGGAAACATCTACGGACTGCTGCATATATGCCACATGATGAGCAATTTCCTTATCGCTCAAGGTATCGATACTCTTACCATCCCACAAAATATGACCACCAGACGTAGGATAAAGACCACGCAAGGTTTTTAATAAGGTCGTTTTCCCTGAACCATTAGGTCCGATAATACCGACAAACTCACCACGGTCAATAGCAAAGGACGCATCCTTTACGATATTGGAGTTCCCCAATGTGACGGATAGAGATTGAACATCTAGTTTCATTAGGCCCCTCCTTTTCGACGCAAGCAATGAAGCAAGTATAAAAAATACGGTGCCCCTAATAGAGCCGTCATAATGCCAACGCGGATTTCTACGGGTTGTGCCACGACGCGTCCCAATGTATCACAGAAAACAAGAAACAATGCACCACCTATGGCTGACATAGGCAATAATATGCGATGATCTGATCCTACCAAGAGGCGTACAATATGAGGCACTACAAGGCCTACAAATCCAATAGAACCACTAACACACACAGCAGTGGCCGTAACAACAGATGCAAGAAATAAAAACAACATGCGATACACCATAACAGGCAACCCCAAAGCACGGGCCTCAGTATCGCCAAGAACAAGGACATTAAGATGACGGCCAAGCATCATCAAAATAACGCTGCCTGTTACGATAGGCCCTACAGCTAGTGCCACATGATCCCAACGACGGAAATCAAGGCCACCGACCATCCAGAATAGGAATTCACGCAAACGGTATTCGTTAATCATCGTCAAAATGCCCGATGTAAAAGCACCAAGTAACATGCTCACAGCTACACCAGCGAGCAATAAGGTCGTCGTATCGAGCTTATTATTGCGCCAGGTTAAAATAATAGTAATACCAACGGATACAAAGGCGCCAACAAAGGCAAAGGCAGGCATATAAAACATACTAAGAGATGTTACGCCAAGAGCAATGGCGATCACTGCGCCAAGGGATGCCCCTGCAGATACACCCATAATGCCAGGATCCGCTAATGGGTTGGAGAAAACGCCTTGCATAACGGCACCAGCCAAGGCTAATGCACCACCTACAAGGAGACCTATGATGAGACGAGGCATGCGGATAAACCACAATACCGCCTCCTGTTCTGATGTAATAGGATTTGTAAAGTGTATCGGTATACCTATACCATTTAAGATACTTTGTATGCCACCGCCGATAGGAATCATGATAGACCCTAGATGTAGTGCTAATAAGCTCACAATACACAGCAATCCCCCAATTATGGCAATTGCCATGATTTTTTGTTTCTGTTTAGTCATGAGAATTCCTTTCTAACTGAGGATATACAGTATGCATAATAGCAAGCATCGCTTCACCGATATGCTGATTCATTGTATATAAATACGCCGCTGGTAAAGGCTTAACACGATGTTCTTTAATAGCTGGTAAATTTTCAAAGGCTGGATTTTCTAAATACCTATCTGATAACCCCTTATCCATCCCCTTATAGGATGGAATAAAGATAAAATCTGGATTCATGGCAAGCACTCGTTCTTCCCCAAAAGGTGTTCTCGGTGGTAACCCAAACACACTCGGTGCATTATTGATACTCATGTATCTACACATATCATCAAAGAGGCTGCCCGTTCCCGTATAGCCATCCATAGATGATACAAACAATACGCTCTTACGCTGCTCTGGTGATATAGAAGCACCAAGACGTTTCAATTCATCCATTTCACGACGGATTTTAGTATCGTAAAACTGTCCTTTTTCCGGTTCTCCTACGATATTAGCAATATCCGTTATATTCTTAATGACCCCTTCTACTGTAGAACCCCCAGCTACAACAACTGTTGGTATCCCCATATGGCGCAAACCTTCTATGACGTCCACCGTCGTATAGTCAGGAGCAATCACCAAATCAGGATTTAAGGCGATAATTTTTTCTAATGGATATGAACTCATAACTGGTTTTACAAGCTTTGCTCGCTCCGCTTCCATGGAGTACTCAGGATAGGTGGATAATTTATTAATACCTACTAATCGGTCCGGTTCTATAAGGCCTAGCAAAATCGTATCGTATGCAGAAGACAACGCTAAAATACGTTTCGGATGATCAGGCACTACCACGCGTACCCCATCATAACTTTCAACATAACGGGTATTTGGAAAAGTCCGCGTTTCATCTTGTGGACCACATCCGGTTATACCTAAAAAAAGGAGTATCATCAGACATATAAGATACACAATGTTCTTGTTCATGATGATACTCCTTGTATGATTCCAAACAATTAAAGAATACTTCTAGAATTTTTGAGTGTAACTAAGTTGATAATTAAATGGCTCATCCCAATATTCCCAATCCCCGTTGGAAATAACATTGTGACGATTCAACAAGTTACGCGCATCGAGTCGTATAGAAGAGTTTTCATTGAACTGATACCCTACATACGCATTCCACGCTACAAGATTTGGATTAATGCCGCCATCGCGGTTCTTCATCCGTTTTGTTACAAAATTTATACTAGATCCGGCTGTCCAAGTGGAACTATTGTAATGAATCCCCCCTGTAAATTGTAATTTTGGATTGGCTTGCTTCCAGTAATCCTTGTCAATTTCCATCTGTTTCGGATTTGAATAGGACGCGCCTACAGTCATCTTTAAGCGATTTGTTAACTTACGACCGTATTCCGTTTCAATCCCTACATTTTTATAACGGCCACCATTAACGCGAATCGTCATTTTACCATTGCTATCTGGTTTCCAAGAGAAGAAATTCTTGAAATCCATATAGAATGCAGCCACCTTCCAACTATCTTTATTGGTAATGTGCTTGTAACCCAATTCATAGTTCCAACCTTCTTCAGGTTTTAAATTACGACCGCTAACCGATTGATATTGTCGGTTTACCGTTTTAAATGTATCGCTTAGATTAGGCATGGTGAAAGCTTTGCCTACATTCATGTATACAGAAGATTCTTTATTTATACGGTGATTTAATTGGAACTGTGGTGTCAATACATGTTGATTCTTTACAGGAGCCTTAATATCCGTATAACGCAATCCTACAACGGTAGTCAACGTAGGATTGATTTGATAGGAGTAGCTACCATACAAGGCTATACTGTTGCGATGAGGGCTTGCATATACAGGACCAGATGTAGTTCGATATGTTTCTCTCTTACCAAGTACGCCTGCAATTAAATAATCCTTCCCATCTCGGAAATCCCATTCATGTTGCACATCAAAACCATATTGACGAGCAATATAATTACTATCATTAGCCGTGTAGGATGAAAGATTATGTTTACGGTTTTTACCCTTTAAATCTCGATCGTTATAGAAAAGAGTTCCTGTCGTATTCCCATCTTTATAAATCAATGATGCATTATTTTTAGAATCATCATATGCATATGTCGTAGAATGACGATTACGATTTATTACGTTGCTTTCAGTACTCAACTGTGCATAGGCAGATTTACCTTCAAAGCGACTAACGTTCAATGTCACCTTGTCACTCAATTTGCCACTCATGAATATACCTAATGAATTCCCCTTATCGCGTGCTGTATAGTATTCATACCCACGAGGGTGACTCACCGAATCCGTACGAACCGGTGTAGACGGGTCTTGTTTACCAAAGAATCCCCGTTCAACACCAATCAAGAAACGCGGCGTGCCGTAGTTGATTTTATAGGTTTGACTGCCCATATTGCCTACCCCAATAGTAGCAGAGCCACCTTCTTTAGTAGGTGTTTTAGTGATAACATTTACAACGCCACTCATTGCATCAGAACCATATAAAGCAGATGCAGCTCCTTTCAATACTTCAATACGTGCAATAGAACCTGTTGGAATAGAACTAAGACCACCCTTACCATTAAGGTTCATCGGTACGCCATTGACGAGAATAAGTGAACCTCGTTCTAGGCCACGAATATTAACACGACTGTCCATGGCACCATATTCAAGGCCAGACGCGCCATAGGAGAAGGATGTAATACCAGGCACCATGTTCACCGCATCAAAGGCATTTTTAGCACCACTATTCATGATATCTTTGTCCGTAATAACATCCATCGCTGCCGGCGTATCTAGGTTCAACAATGCTATCCGATTAGCTGTTACATTAATGACATGGCTTTCAGGTGCGCCATTTACTTCAGTAGATGCTACCGTAGTAGGAATATCTGCCGTAGCCATTACATCCGCTGCATATGCATTCACAGATAATCCCATCAAAGCCAATCCTATAAGTACAGAAGTCCGTCGTTTCTTAAGAGTGTTCATAACAAATCCCTCGTAATATACACTAATTATTCATAAAAACTACATAATTGTATTATTACACATTTAAAAGGACTGCACAAAACCCATACCCCCTATCAGTACTGGATTTTATATAAATCTCTACAAATAAATATTAGAACTTTTGTGTATAACTCAATTCATATGTGAATGGGTCACCCCAGTATTCATAGTCCCCATTGGTGATAACGTTGTGACGGTCTAACAAATTGCGTGCATCTAGACGAAGTGTTGCATCCTTATTGAAATGATAGCCCACATAAGCGTTCCAAAGGGCAATATTAGGGTTTAAGCCACCATCTCGATTGCGCAACCGTTTTGTAACAAAGCTAAAGGATGTGCCTGCTTCCCACGTTGGGCTTTCATAGCGAATGCCTGTAGTGAATTGCAATTTAGGGGCCGCTTGTTTCCAGTAATTTTCATTCATTTCCTTTTGTCTTGGATTAGAGTAAGATCCGCTCACGTTCAATTTGAGGCGGTCAGATAAACGTCTACCATATTCGGCTTCGATGCCCACGTTGCGGAATTTCCCGCCATTTACTCGCACCAAAGGTCGACCATTTGCATCCGGTTGCCATTGGAAGAAGTTTTTGAAATCCATATAGAACACATCAACCTTCCAATCATCCTTTTTGTTAATCCGCTTGTACCCAATTTCATAGTTCCAACCCTCTTCTGGTTTGAGATTTTTGCTACTTACCGCTGTATAACGACGGCTAATGCTACGGAATGTATCGCTCAAACTAGGCATTGTAAAAGCTTTCCCTATGTTCACATACATGGAGGATTGTTTATTGATAGAGTGCAACAATTGGAATTGTGGCGTCAACACATGTTGATCCCTAATTGGGTCATCGATTATGGTGTAACGCAAACCTACAATAGATGTCCATTTAGGATTAATTTCATAAGAATAACTACCATACACAGCATAACTATTGCGTTTAGGATGAATGTACACAGGAACAGCCGTTGCATGATAGATTTCTTGTTTACCTGTAACACCTGCGATTAAATAGTCCTTACCATCTCTAAAATCCCATTCATGCTGTACATCAAATCCATATTGACGTGCGCGATAGCTTGTTTCAGTCGCCTTAGCTTGGGACGTATTGTGCACCCGGCTCGTACCACGCATCGTACGGTCATTATAGAACAAGGTTCCTGTAGTACCCTTGTCCTTATAAATTAAGGAAGCATTATTGCGATCATCCTTATAATGATACGTCGTAGAATGTCTTGCTTGATTAACCGGATTTGTTTCCGTACTGATTAGACCAAAGGACGATTTACTTTCAGCACGATTAAAATTCAATGTTACCTTATCTGAAAGCTTACCACTCATAAAGAGCCCCAACGAATTGCCCTTGTTGCGAGTACTATAGTAATCGTAGTGTTTAGTACCTGCATAGTCGTAGCGAATCGGTGTGGATGGATCCTGTGTACCCCAATATTTTCTATCAATACCAATGATAAACTTTTCTGTACCGTATGACACATCAAAACGCTTAGACCCACGATTACCTACAGCAGCTGTAGCAGAGCCACCCTCTGTAGATGGAGTCTTGGTAATAACGTTAATAACACCACCTAATGCCTCTGCACCATACAATGTAGAAGCAGCTCCTTTCACTACTTCGATACGTTTTATGGCACTCGTAGGAATAGAGCCGAGTCCACCTTTGCCATTGAGGTTCATAGGCACGCCATTTACAAGAACAAGGGCACCACGGTCAAGACCTCGAATATTCGTACGGCTATCCATGCCACCAAAATCGGCACCGCCAGCACCATAAGAATTTATTGTTACCCCTGGTACGGTCGCCACCGCATCAAAAGCAGTGGTAGCACCAGTATTTTTTAACTCTTCAGGTGTAATTACATTCATCGCTACAGGTGTGTCCAAATCTAGGAGGGCTGTGCGATTAGCGGTAACATTGATGGTAATATCTTCTTCATTGTTATTCGTTGTTACATTCGCTGCATAACCATTAACAGCTATACTAAGCAATGTCATCAATGTAGCTATATACACACGTTTATTAACTTTTTTCATCATACTATACCTCTATCTAAACACTAGCTATATAACTGTAAACCATTTTAATTGTTACATACATATAGGAGGTATACAATAACCCATACCCCCTATATGTATATTATTCCATATTATATATAATATTCAATCGTCCATCCGATAAGGTCTGAACCATGGCAGACACAACTGTCGCATCTAATCGTTATGATAATGATGCTTTTCAATTTCCTCACGAGTAATAGCCTTTACGTCACCGCCTGTACGATAATAGGATTATTCAGTAATCGTATTACCATACTCATCCTTTGCAAAGTCTGCAGTAACATTAATATTATGCACCTCATAATCTTTAAAATTTTCATCGTACGCATACGCTTAATATGTTCCTAGCGCTAATGTTACGGCAATCGTTGCTGATTTTACTATAGTTAAACATTCACACACATTTTGAGAACTAACACATGTTAGCCATATATTACTTAATTCAGATTGTAGCTAACATTCACCTCAATCGTTACAGAATGTCCAGTGGTGTTCTCAATACCACCAGAACTAGAAACAAGGCTATATGCCGCATCATCTAGAATACTTGAACCACTACTGCCCGTCTTTGAAGCAGATACAAAATTACCATCACTATCAAAGGTAACATCAAAAGAAACAGTCCCTGTAATACCACGTCGTACCGCTTGTTGTGGCATAACTTTATTACTTTCTACACGTGCAATATAACCAGCACTGCTATAGGACCCTGAACCTTCCGTATCACTAGTCCCAGGATTGCCGCCCTGTGTACCAGGACCGTCATCTGCGTTTCCACCATTGCCAATGGGGCCACCACCCGGACCTGATGTATCACCATCACCTGGAATACCCACTGGATTATCTGTATTCCCATATAGATTTACACTAGCCGCTTCATTGCCACCTAGATAAGGATTAAGATTTTGCAAGCCCGGTGTCGGTTTTCCCGATAAATCCGGTAATACACTACCCGACTTACCGCCCGCAGCATTTTCTTTATCATCAGCGACAATTTTCTCTTGCTGTTTCTTCTCCTGCTCAGGAGGTTCCGGTTGCACCATATCAAGATTGATGACCAAATCTTTCTTTGGCGTTTCTGGTGGTTTTAAATGGCCGAACAAATCGCCTACAACACCCCAGTATGCTAAGTTGACCACCAATGCAGCGATAAAAGGAATGCCATATCGTTTACTCACCATAGGATCACTTCCGTTCTGTCGCTACGCTGACAAATCGAGCACCACTCATCTTGAGATTATCCAAAATGCTAATAACATCCTTATACGCAATATCTTCAGATGCACGGACGATAAAAGCTTGTTGTGGTTCCTTCGCAACGATGCCTTGAATTTCATTGCCCAAATCATCAGGTCTAATTTCACGTTCGTTCAAATACATCTTATGAGTAGCTGTGAGCGAAATCGTAATCGGCTCAATCGTTTTTGCCGTTGATGCAGAGGCCTTTGGCAAATTGAGTGGAATTTGTTCCTCTGTATTCATATATAACGTACTCATCATGAAAAATACGAGCAAGAAAAATACAATATCAATCATAGGTATAATCATGATGGTAGGTTCTTTTTGTATCCCTACTGAACTACGTTTCATCGTTGACTCCTAATATATAAATCCAAGATAGAACCTAAGCGTTGTTCCAATTTTGCAATATCATAATTTACTTTACTTGTGCACCAGCTATGGATAGCTAATGCTACGATGGCTACTGAAAGCCCTGTTGCCGTTGCAATCAACGCTTCGGATACACCACCAGTAATAACAGTAGGGGCACCGATATCACCACCAACAGCAGCGAATGAGCGAATCATACCGACTACAGTACCCAATAGACCTAGTAATGGAGCCATAGTAACCATCATACTGAGCCAGTTAAGACCGCGTTTTAAACGTTCATCCATATAACCTACTACATCGTGAAGACGATTTTCCAAGCCTTCAAAATTATATACAGAATCTACAATCGGTATTACAAATTGACTAAGTGCATCATCATTATTCTTAATCGCTTGTTCTAATGCAATCCAATCATTCGCATTACGACCTGCTTCAATGCTAGACGACAATTGTTGAATTTCACTGTCAATGCGACGATACATACGAATTCGCTCAAATAAAATCGTACATGCTGCCAACATAAATAAAACTAGCGGATACATGACTACGCCACCCGCATTAAAAAGATGAATTGCATACTCCATAATAACCTCCTCAAACTTATAATTATAAATTTGTATTCTACTGCGTATAAAACACAAATGCAATCTGTATTAATCGTTATATTATGATTAATACTAAGTTATTTTATTATTTCATAAACAAATACGTAGTGCAATAAACCTATACCCTGTATAGGTATGCTATTTTATTATATGTATTCTTATAATTACTAATTTCTCCATTGAATACATACATTTGTCTATTACATAAAAACACTAATAATTCTCATGCTAAAAATTATTTATCTGCTCTCAATACATATAAAAAAGCAGTCTATAGAAATGTTTTCTATAGACTGCCTATACAGATATTATCTAACTTCTTAGCATACTAAGAGAGTGAACATAATACCTCTATCAAGTACATATTTATTAATTCTATACAATTTTATGAGTATTATTCATACCTGCATAACCATTCGTTTAAACTATCCTATGACATCGTTATATCATCATAATAAAACTTATATATGTGCATCCTCTCGCTACGAAATAATATTAGTCACTTGATACGGTAGTACAATCCATTTTCTCTTCATAAGCGGACGCTCTTATTTCTTACTAGATTTTTTCTTATTAGGTTTTGCTGCTTGTTTGCCTTTCGCAGGATCTGCGGCTTTCACAAAGGAATTATTCAAATTGGTAGCAACCATAAGGGCCACATCTGCATTAGGAGTTGTGACAATAGAACGACCTGCCACGGTCACAGTAGGTCCATCATAAGATGTACCACCTGGCTGAATTTGACCATTATGGTACAAGCGCGCCAATTTACCAGCCATGAAATAAGCTCGTTCTTCGCCCGTATAACGACCGCTATTGGCAGGGCTATAGATATTCATGCCATTCACAAATACCGCGCCATTATCGACCGTAACGTGATTGCCAGAATACGTATACATGCGATCAATATTGTCCTTTACACGGCTGCTCGTCTTAGGGTGATTATTAGGGCTAAATACTTGATTTAAACCTTCACGATACAAATCACCATATTTATTACGAAGTACCGCCATAGATGCAGCGGCGGCCCCCACATTATATGGAGACTCGCTCAAGATCTTAAAGCCCAATTCGTCAGCCGCCTTTTCTTGGCCCATCGTGAATACTTGGTTCTCCATGTAATTACCAGCAATATTGGACAAAATAGCTGCATTACCGCCACCGCCAGCAGCAAGGCTCACCGCTGTAGATAAACCTACTTGCTTCTTGAGACCATTGACAATGTCCTTATGCTCGCCATGAGAAATTTCATGAGCCATAACATAAGCGAGTTCATCATCATCTAATAGATCCAGAGCGCCCTTGTTAACAGACATCACGCGACCAACCGTAGCGAACGCATTGAAATCATCGCTAGGATTTGCGTACACCACATACGAACGCTTAACGCTAGGCGAAGCCTCTAAGGTCTTCATGATACGTTGCACCCGTGCTTGCGCCGCACTATCCTCTAAATAGCCAGTTTGTTTCTTTGCACGAGCTAAGCTTTGTTCTTGGCCTTCCTTAGAATTATCCATTTTATTGAAAGCCGTGGATACATATGCATACGCCACTGCACCACCAATTAACGTTTCTGCAGCCCCCGCAGAAGCAGCCTCTACCGTTGTTGGTACTACGGCAACTGTTGTTAATGAAAGCCCCATCACAGCGGCTAGTACCAAAGATTTAATTTTCTTATTCATATTTGATCCTCTCATTGTCTCTCAAAATAAACGCGTTTCATTCTCTCGTTATCCCTCAAAATAAATGCAGCCCTAGGAACACAAAGATTCCTAATTATTTGATTCACCAACAAGCTCAATGGCTACCTTACCATCTTTAGATACAGCACCACCATGAGTGTAGCCAACAACATCAAACCCAGCTGCTGTGCATTGGCGAGCTATGCTTTCATAATTATCATTCTTACCACGCGTACAGGTGGAAAGATGAATGGTAGTAACACCATTTTTCTTGAAAGAAGCCAATTTCTTTTCCAAATCGCCACCGCTATGGGTAAAACCAACCAGCTCAGTATCCTCATCTGTATAGCGCTCGAAAGAATCCACTTTATTCATATATGCCTTAAGACAACCACCGCAAGAACAACGTTGCATCGTGTCTTCGTTCACTAGAACTGCAATTTTCTTAGTCATAAAACCTCCTGTCAAAACATTGTGCACAATCATTATACCATAATTAATATAAAACAATGTGTCTCAGAATACATTACTTACAAGAAACACCCTGATGTACGCCATTATAAATTAGGATGTTATATTACATAATAGTTTCTTCGCGGCCAAATTTACCGTTTTTGTATTCCCCATAAGCGAGGAGAAGCTCT
>ERZ773065.289-NODE-289-length-31683-cov-7.749968_pt1 | contig 31683 bp, 41 predicted proteins | sample MGYA00580623_ERZ773065 | MGnify/ENA primary metagenome ERZ773065 (study PRJEB29015, sample SAMEA2738017) | human oral metagenome | biome: human oral; feature: human-associated habitat; material: dental | place: China | collected 2047 ... | reverse complement strand
TCATCGACCCTGTGACGCTGATAGCGCGCAAAGTTATCGAGTAATCCGTATTTTCGCCGCTTCGCCGCAAACCGAGATTGACCAAACGCAAAAAATACGCGATAATAAAAGCAATGAAACGTGTATGTATTTTGCTGGTTTTGGCGATTTCTGTGATGATAAGCCCTCAGGTGCGCGCCGAAGGTCCGCAAGCAGTCGTGATTAGCAGCGCGCAGCTGGCGCTGATTCGGGCGAATTGTACCTCGGTTCGCTCGTCGCTGCAGCGTCTTCACGCCAACGACGCGCTTGCCCGCGTGAATTTGGGGCGCGAGTACGAAACCATTTCGAGCAAGCTGATGGCGCCTATGAACAGCCGCATCGCGCTTAATAAACTCGACGGTGTGGCGGCGGCGAAAACGACAGTCGAGCTCGACCGCGAGCTTGCGACATTTCGTTCGAGTTATCAGCGTTACGAAGAAAGCATCACCAAGACGCTGGAAATTGATTGCCAGGAGCGCCCGGTTGATTTTTATCAGGCGATTGAATCCGCGCGCATGTACCGCGCCGAGGTTCGCCAAACTGTGACGAAGATGAGCGATTTAACCAAAAAATACCGCGCGCAAATCGACGCTATCCGGCAGTCCGGCGCCAAAAAACAAGGAGGTGTGAAATGACCGAAAACGACGCTGTGCCAAGCCAGAATCCAAACCCAAATCCTCAGGCTCAGCGCAAAAAATATCGTTTCGCCGGCATGATTGCCAGCGTGATTTTGGTGTCGTGCGTACTGACGGGCATTTCGCTGCAAATTTACAACGCTAGCGGTGCGGCGCAAGTCGATTTGAGCCGCCCTGGCTACCAATCGGTGCGCAAAGAAGCGTCCGCCGACCGGTCAACCGAACAATTTTCATCGACCGGCGAGCTGAGCCCTGAAGTTTTTGCGCAGTTCGACTCGATGTACGACCGCCACGCCAAACGCACAGTCGATGCGACCAGCTTCGGCGAAGAAGCGCTGTCGGACGATTCGCTGCAAATTTTCGCCGACGCTAACGCCAACAGCGCGGCTGCCAGCGCCGATGTGCCAGAAAGCCAGCCCGCGCAATGAGCCAGCTGCTCGACCCGAACGATTTCATCATCACTCGCAAGCGCAAAAAATACCGTTTCGCGCTGTTTCATAATTCGCCGCTATGTTTTGAATTTGATGAATGGGACAAAGCTTGGTTCGTCGATGTGGTGGAAATCGGTGCTGGTACCGGGCAGTTTATCGCCGAATTAGCGGCGCGCCATCCGGAGCAGAATTTCGTCGCCATCGACGTCAAGGGCGATCGGCTGCAAAAGGGCGCGCGCCAAGCCGAAGCGCAGGGTCTTGCCAACGTGCGCTTTTTGCGGGCGCGGGCTGATCAAATTGACGAGTTGTTTGCGGGAAATTTGGCGGCTATTTGGCTAACCTTTTCCGACCCGTTCCCTAAAAAACGTAGCGCCGGTCGGCGCATGACCCACCCAAATTTCCTGGCTAAATACGCGTCCGCTCTAAAGCCAGGCGGGGAACTGCTGATCAAGCACGACAATCTCAACTTTTTCAACTGGACGCTGGAACAATTGGTGGCGGGCGGCTGGCGCCTCAACGAATTATCCTTCGACCTGCACGACTCCGAACTATCAGGCGACTACAAAATCCTCACCCGGTACGAAATCCGCTGGCTGGGCGAGGGGCGAATCACCAAGTTTGTCCGCGCTAGTCTAATCCGCTAAGCCCTGCCAGGTTACATCAAACAACCGAGCCTGAGTCTCCGCTACGCTGCGATTGTCGATAACCACGCCGGTGGAATTATTGAACTTGTCCAGGGTGATGATAGCCACTTTGCCGACATAAATCAGCATATAACAACCATCGTCCAGCCACGGCTCCGGCAGATAGCGGCTAGTCGCCATGTCGGCTGGTGCGTGAATCGGTCGAGTTTGGCGCAGCACCCGAACGTTCAGGCGACGCTTGACCCGCTCGCGATTGAAATGCGGAAAATTATTATACAGATAACGGCTGACGCGCGGCGAAGAAATAACACGGTAATAATCGACTCCCGCCAGCCGGCAAGTTTTCAGAACATCGCGCAAAATACTCGCCAAACCCTCGTCGCCCTCGTACAAAGCTGCCAACTGGTGATCGGTGCTCTCCGGTTTCGGCTGTCGCAGCGAAGCGATATAGAGGTCTAACTTTTTGGTTGATTTATCCAAAATTTGGCGTTTTTCCTGCAAAATCTCTTTCAAAACCGCCGGATCTTCGGCGCGATACCGCATCTGCTTGCCAGTGGTCACTTGATGAACCAGCCCGGCTTTTGAGAGCGACTTGATCGACTCGTAAACGCTGCCGCGATTGATGCCGGTTTGCTCCGCCAAAGCTCGAATTGAACAATTAGGCATAGTCAGCAGCGCTTCATAAACCCTTTTGTCACGGTTAGTTAAGCCAAGAATATCAAATTTCATACCTTTATTTTAACACAATAAATAAATTGTCATAAAAAATCAGCCGTTTGTCATTCAATAATGACATAAAAGCCTGCTAGACTGATAAACGTCGATTAACAGAAAGGACGATATGTCAAAGAATCATGAAATCTCGCAAGCATCTGGAAACGAGGGTCGGCTGGCGCCAAAATCCGATGAATTTCTAAAATATCTTAGTGTAGACCCTAGTGTTGTAGCGAGACTGAGTTTAGCAGCGCAAGCTTACGATGCTTTAACAAAAGAGAAAACCATCAAGAGCGAGAGAGATTACGATATGCGAGCGGCAAAAGTTGTCGAAGGTATGACGAACCGAGCCATCGCGCAAATACTACAGCTCAATCCCGGCGTTTCCGATAAAGCCGTCGAGCTAGCCGAATCGCGCGGAGGATTTTTCATTCCTGGCTCGCCAGAATATTTGGAAAGCCAGGCGTCTATGGTGTTTCCGTGGGAAGGGCGTCGCAACTGCGGACAAAGTCAAGGCGAGAGTCTGGTATAATTAAACCATGAAAATCATCAAATCTATCTCGCTCGCCGAACTAAGCCAAATGGCGGACAAGATGTACGGCACGGTTAGTTTTAGTCGCCGAGGTTGTTCATGAATAGCCAACACGTGTTTGACCGCGCTAAATGGCAAAGCCTGACTATTTTTGAACAGATGGGCAATATTGGCTCAGAAGTTGGGCGGGCATTTGCCGCTAAGCGGCGCGGCGACATGGCGGCGATGAACGGAGCGCTGTACCGCGGGCTGGACTTGCTTGATGCGACAGCTGAACAGCTAGCGCGTGATAAGTCGCCGAAACTGCGCGAAGTCCTGCGCGCCCGCGAACAATTCGCCGCGCTAGAGGACGAAACGCTCGAAAAATACTTTATGCAATTTGCTTTCGCAGCGCGACAGGGCAAGTAGGCAAAATCAGCGTGGCTATCGTCAGCACGGACTTATCGCATCGTGAAATGCTATAATTAAACCATGCCACATATTCACACCGCACCGAACCAACACGACCACACCGTTACTATGTTTATCGTCCGCTACGTCGAGGGCGAGCCGCGGATTTTGCTGCATCTGCACCGCAAGTTCAAGATGCTGATGTCGCCGGGCGGGCATATCGAGCTGTACGAGACGCCGTGGGCGGCGGTGGCGCACGAGTTGGCTGAAGAAACTGGCTATAGCCTTGGCGATTTGCAGTTGTGGCAGCCAAAAATGCGTCTGCGAGCAGCGCGCGGCGCCGTAGTTCACCCGCAGCCGTTTGCCAGCAACACCCACGCCGTTAACAGTCAGCATTATCACACTGACCTGGATTATTTATTCATCGCTGAAGCTGAACCGCCGCGGGCGCCCAACGAAGGCGAATCAACCGACCTGCGCTGGCTGAATCGTGCCGACATCACAGCGCTGGGCGACGCGCAAATATTCACCAATGTCAAAGATTTTTGCCTGTACATTTTCGACGAACTGCTGGCGTCGGATGCTTGGGAGGCGGTGCCGGCTAGCGGTTACGACACCGGTAAATTAATCAAAACGGAGGCGAAATAGGATGGATATCAATGAGTATGCCAAAACGGCGATTTCGACGCTGGCGAAAGACTACGAATATGGCGACATCGACGCCCAGCTGATGGGGCAAGTTTTGGGCTTGTCGGGCGAATCCGGCGAAGTGCTGGAAAAATTCAAAAAACTGCTCCGCGACAAACAAGGCAAATTGTCCGATGAAGACCGCGCCGAAATCATCAAAGAACTCGGCGATATCCTGTGGTATGTCAATTCGGTGGCGCACTTGCTCGGCTCCAGCCTCGAAGAGGTCGCCCGGCTCAACAACCAAAAACTGTTCTCGCGCCAACAGCGCGGCGAACTACGCGGCAGCGGCGATAATCGCTAAAAATCTGCAAAATCAGCCGACGGACTAAAACGCCTCTTTTTCGCATGGGAAATACTGCGGCTATAAGGGCTAGACCAGTCCAAAATTTGCAAACACAAGCATTTTGTGCTATAATAGAAAGATAGCCTATAACTGAGCCTCGCTGAGCCGCTCGCGCACCCAGCTATCAATCGTGCCTGCGCCCATACACAACACCAGTTTGCCGGCAGCGCGGGCGTTTTGAATATCGCGCCACAGTTCGTCGCCTAGCTCGGCGTAATGGACGAGATTGCGGTTAGTCAGACCGCTAGTCAATTCCTGCGGCGTCAGAATCGGCAAACTCGGATTTTCGCGCGTCAAATAAGTTGGCAGCCAATAAATCTGCTCGGCTAGCTCCATGCAGCCGTCGTATTGACCGCGAATCTCGTGTTGGCGGACGTTTTGGTGCGGCTGATAAACCAGCACCACTTGCTCGGACAGCTCGCGTGCTAGCTGCAAGGTAGCGGCGATTTCCACCGGGTGGTGACCGTAGTCGCTGTACAAATTATCGGCTAGTTTCTCGAAACGGCGCGAGGTGCCGGGGAAGCTCGACAAGGCAGTCAGTACAGCCGATGCTTGCCCCAGTTTCAGGTATTCGCAGGCTTTGGCGACCAAGGTTGCGTTGGCGCGGTTGTGGGCGCCCGGCAGGCGAATCGGCATCACTTCGCTATCTTTGAGCAGCCAAGTGTTTTTCGGCGTTTGTAAACCATTGGACGCGTCGCGCAGCCACATGATGCTTTGCTGTGACTGCGTCATGAAACGCTCAAACGCCGCCCGGTAATCAGCTATGGTCGGGTAGGTGTCGGGGTGGTCGTAGTCGAGCGAGGTGATAATCGAAACTTCCGGCTCGAAATGCAAAAAATTATAATCAAACTCGTCGCATTCATACACAAAATAGCGTGAATTCGGGTCGAAATGCCCGGCTGGCGCGAATGGCGTGGTCGCCCCAATCGAAAAACTCACCGGAATTCCTAGCTGGCGAAAAACCCACACCATCATCGCGGTGGCGGTAGTTTTGCCGTGCGTGCCGGCGGCAGCGATTAGCTTCAAGTCTTTTTCGCCGATGATGTAGTTGATTAGCTCGTCGCGCTTCGCTAAGTGCAGCCCGAGCTCGCGGGCTTTGATTAGCTCGGGGTGGTCGTTTGGCAGTCCAGCCGTATAAACGAACCAGTCAATCGACTGCTGGCGGTGGCAATACATCATATAATCGCCGGTCTGGTCGGTGCTAACCGGAATGCCGCGCTCTTGCAGTTCGCGCGTCGTCAGGCTTTCCTGCGCGTCGCTGCCGCGAACGGTATGGCCAGCGTCATGGGCGATTTCGGCGAGCGGTCCCAGTCCAACACCGCCGATACCCGAAAAGTAGATATTCATATCTCTAGTATATCACGGGCGCGCTTGTGCTATACTAGAGATATATGAAGGTGGGGCGAGATGGCTGATAAACGCTCAATTCGGCACGATATCAAGAAATTGCAACGTGTAAAACTGTGGCAATTATTGATTTTGCTGATTTTAGCCGGGTTTATCGCGGCGACGTTTTTGCGGCTCAACAACACCGGCATGGTGCAGCGCCGCAACGCCGTTATATCAGCCGACAAAGCAGGCGACACGCAGCAGATTGCCGAGCGGCTGGCGGAGCTGCAGAATTATTCTGCTACACATATGAATGCGGCTAGCGGCGTGATTTATTTGCAGCACCAATACGACCGCGACGCGCAGGCGGCGATAAAAGCCGCTTCAAACAGCTCGTCCGAAAGCGCCACCGCCAATGCGCACGCCGAAGAAGCCTGCCACCCGCAATATTCCGGCTGGTCGACGGCGTATATGCAGTGTTTTTTGGCGGAGCTCGCCAAATATCCCACCTCCGATAAACTAGCCGAACCCGAGTTGCCAAACACCGAATTATACCGCTACGAGTTCGTCTCGCCCCTGTGGACGCCTGATTTCGCCGGATTCAGCCTGCTAGTCGTCGGGCTATTGATATTTATGATTTTCCTGCGGCTAATCAGCATGATGATACTGCGAATCCTGCTGCGCCGCCATTATCGGTCTGCTTGATTTGGTGCTAATAGAGGTGGCAGGTGTTGACAACGGTTATGCGTATGCGCTAAGCTAACAGATGTAAACCTATGCTAACAGGAGGTATAAGATTATGGCTTACAAACACACGAATTCAAAGGGCGCCACCTACTACCTACATAAGACTGAAGCTGTTCTGCGCGGCGGCAAAAAGCAAACCATTTACTTTTTCGCGAAGGTAGAAAAGAACGAAAAAGGCACGCCGTGCGACCTGCCGGAAGACCGCTATGTCAAAGAAAACCCGCGCAACGGCTTTTTGACGCTGCCAAAGAAGAAAGATAGCTAATTTTTCGAGTTAATTTAATCGCAGCCTCGCGGCACGTTCCAGCGGGGCTGTTTTTTGCCCCCGCAAAGTACTTGCGCTTTTTGCGCGGACGCGATATGCTAAAAACAGAAACAAACAGGTGCTAAATTACCCTCCGTTCCCCGACGGAGGGTTTTTGATTGATGAAATCTATGAGCCGCTATCTCGTTGCCTGCGTGTGCCGTGGCGTCACGAGGCTAAACTCTTTATAGCTAGCCAAAGTCGCCTGCGCGATGGTTTGATTAGTCTGGCGCAAATACTGCTTCACGAAATAGTAGCCCAGCTTATATCCCGCCCAGCGCGGTAAAATATCATCACTGGTGAAAAATATTTTGTTATAATCATAGACCTTGTCTGCAAAACTATCTTTTAGCGCGGCAATCATCTCGTCGATTTTAGCCTGAGAAGTTTTCTGCATTTCTTTCAAGAAAAATTGTTTGTCTTGCTGCTCGGAGCCAATCATCGCTTCCTCTTCAAGCGCGACCGCCAAACCCTCCAAAATCATGCCATCAAACATAGTTTCGGCATATTCAGGCAGTTTCTCCCAGCGCAGCGAATGCGACATTTCGTGGCAAATCGTTTCGAAAATGAAATCCTCGTTAATTTCATGCTGGTTTTTGTCAATCGAGAGCATAATCAAGCGCGAATGCAGCGTTTTACCGGCAATTCCGTCCTCGGCGATGGTCGGCAACAGAGGCGACGGTGTAGTGATAATCACATCAACTTCGTAATCAAACTGCGCGAACTTGCTTGAAACGAAAGCCTCGGCTTGTCGCGCTGCGTTTCTAAACGCAGTAATTTCGGCGCCAGTGAAAGCTTGATTAGCGCCAGCAACGTGAAGATGGATTTTGCTCATCGTATTATAAAATTATCATGCCGCTAGATATAGCGTGGTCTCGAATAGTTTTTAATCTCTAACAGTAGATTTAGCTAGCCAAAACACAGGACAATCCGCCAAATCTAAAATGGTGGGGGCGGTTGGGATCGAACCAACGACCAACAGGTTATGAGCCCGCTGCTCTAACCCCTGAGCTACGCCCCCGCCTGAGGTTATTATAGCTGATTTTTGCCGATTCGGCTATAATGAAATTATGATATCGCTTATGCGCTACAAACAACTCGCCCGCTATTTATGGCATCGCTGGGCGACGCTAAACACCGGCATAATTATGGTGGCGGCATTTATCGTGCTGAGCTGGGTGTGGGGGTCGGTGTCGATGATCCAGGCGAATTTCGAGGCGCAAAAAGCGGTCGAGGAGCGGCAGCGCGAAAAGGACATCTTGGAGTTAGAAGTGGAAACGCTGCGTTACCAGCAAAATTATTACAATAGCGACGAGTTCAGGGATTTAGAAGCGCGCTCGAAGTTAGGGCTGGCTGGTCCAGGCGAAAAAGTGCTGATTTTGCCGCCCAACAGCGCACAGGCGCAGCAGCAGGACGAGCAGGATTCGAAAGCCAAGACGGTAGCCGATAAATCTGCCGCCAGGTCGAATTTTCAGCAGTGGCTGGACTTTTTGTCGGGCAAAAGCTCGGCGCGTTTGCAAAAATAATTAGCGGCGTGTATAATAACGAATGTGCCGCGGGGTGGAGCAGTCTGGTCAGCTCGGTTGGCTCATAACCAACAGGTCGCTGGTTCAAATCCAGCCCCCGCTACCAAGAAAAGACTTCGATTCGCTCGAAGCCTTTTTGTTTTGGCGCTTTTTTTCGGGCGGGACTCTGGGAGAAAAATTAGCGCACCAATTTGCTAGCCGCGACGCGTACCACCTCGCTCCAGCTCAGAAAAGCGTGCTGCGTGTCGGCGATGTCTCGCGCACTTAAGCCTAGGCGGACAGCCAGAGCGAGTTCGTGGATAATTTCGCCGGCATGCGGCGCTACGACGGTTGCGCCCAAAATAACACCTTTTTTGTCGGTGATAATTTTGGCGAATCCATCGCGGAAATCGCTGGTGTTGGCGCGCGCCACGATAGTGAGCGGCGCCAGGGCTTTGTTGACTTTGAGGTCGCGCTTGATGCAGTCGTCCTCGGTGAGTCCGACAGATGCGACGCCCGGCATCGTGAAGGTTAGGCGAGGCGTGGCGGTATAATCTGGCGTGAGTTGGCTTTTGCTAAACATGTTGTGCGCCGCGATTTGCGATTCTAATAGCGCCGTATGCGTGTGTTCGGCGTGCCCGACGACGTCGCCGGCAGCGTAAATATGGCGTGCGGTCGTTTGCAGATAGTCGTTTGTTTTTATGCCAGTCGGGTCGTAGTCTACCAATGCATTTTCGAGTCCCAAATCGACGTTTGGCACGCGTCCAGCTGCCACTAAAACCTCTTCGACGCGGACGGTTTTTTCGACGCCGCCGCGCAAGAAGCTGACGCGGTAGCCGAGCCCGTCTTTGACGACAGCGGTCGTGCGGGTTTGCGTGAGGGAAGCCACGCCTTTATGGTCTTTCAGGTATTGTTCGAGCAAGCTGCCGACTTCCTCTTCTTCTTTCGGCAAAATTCGCGCTGCAATTTCTGCCAAATACACTTTCGTGCCGAAAATCGCCATTAACTGCGCGATTTCGACGCCAACCGTGTCGGCGCCGATGATATACAAGGTTTTCGGTGGACGAATCGACTCTAACATGGTGCGCGGCGTTAAATACGAAATATCAGACAGACCCGGAATATCAGGTGCAATCCAGCGCGAGCCGGTGGCGACCAAAAAATGCCCGGCGCTGATGTGTTTGCGGTTAATCGAGATTTCGTTTGGCGATAAAAACTGCGCGTGCCCGGCGTAAGCGGTGATGCCGTGCGATTCGTAAAACTTGCGGTTGCCGGCGGCGCCGGTGCGCTTGACCGCCAGGTCTTTCCAGGCGCGCAGGCTCGGATAATTGTAGCTCAGTACGCCGGAGCGCAGCCCAAATTTCGTGCCGTGCCGCGCTTCGTCGTACAGATGAGCGGCGTGCAGCAAAGATTTGGTGGGAATATCGCTCCAGTTGGGTGAGTCGCCGCCAAAGGTGTCTTCCTCGATGATAGCGACGCGTTTGCCGGCGCGCGCGGCGATGGTAGCCGCAGCCGACCCGCCGGCGCCGCTGCCGATTACGATTAGGTCATAGTCGAAATTATTTTTTTTAGCCATAAAGCCTCCTACATGATTGTTTTGTGGTGTTTGTATAAATAAGCTGCGTCGGGGTGAAGCCGCTTGAGTGCTACCGCTGCTTGAGCGCGTATATCGGTGGTGGTGATTTCGGGTTTGTTGCTGCACCAGGCGATGACGGCTTCGCAGGTGGCGGTCGCGGCGTCGTGGGCTAGTCCGTCCGGGCTGCCGCTGCTGATACAGACCGCGTAAACGCTGGCGTATAGTTTGCCGGGGTCAAAGGCTTCGTTCGGGCGTTTGCCTTGGCGTTTCACGACATCGACGGCGAGTTTGTTCATAGATTTACCATCCTCGCTGCTATGTCGGTAACTTGGCTAGTGTACAGATAAAAACCTAGGACAATCAGTCCGGCGCCGGCTGCAAATTGCAAAAAGCGTTTGTTGCGCTCGCGCCAGCGCTGAATACTGCTGAGCGAATGACCGCTGCCGATTAGAGCGGTGACGAGCGAAATACTAAGCGAGGCGATAGCCGTATAAAGCGCGATAGCGGCAATTTGCCAGTGAAACGGCAGCGCCGCGATGGTGATAGCGGCTGCCGTAGCCGGCGCGATGATAAACACAAGCTCCGCAACCACGCTAACCAAACCGAGGCTGTAGGCTTCGGCTGCCAGCGACGTACGGGTGGCGCGCTGCTGTAAAAAACGCGAAAAACTGCGCGGAATCCACAAATTAGTGCCATCGCCGCGGCGGTAGTAAGCCAGCCAAACGACCACGCCGATGCCAATCAGCGCCCCCGAAACGATAGTCCAAAGCTGCGGCACTGGCAGCAGCTTATGAAAACCGCTCGCCAAGTAGCCGATAAACGAAACAATTAGCAGTGTCATAGTAATAGTGCCGCCCAAAAAACTGCTGGTTAGACGAAACAGCTTGCCGCGCGGCGATTTGCGTCCGCGCGCGTAGCTCGATAGTGTCGTCACCACGCTGACACTCAGCTGAAAACTAGCGTGAATCAACGCGGCGAGCATAACAACACTGATGGCAGATAGAATATTCATGTTTATTTGGTAACCCTCTGTTAAAGTTATAGCATAAGCGGGGTAAATCTGTAAAGATTTTTGTAAAAAGGTATTGCTTTTTTAGCAAATTTGTGATACAATAAAGGTATAAGTTATTAAAACACAAAAAAGGAACAACATGACCCGCAGCACCGACGAAGCATCAGTAGATTTTAGCAGCGCCAGCTGGAACCGGTCGCGTTCGCTGGCAGAACTGCGCGCGTTCGTATCCGCCCGCGACGAAGCGCTCGAAGTCGAAGAGCTCGACTTGTAAATTATAAAACCTCAACCAAAGTAAAACCCTCCGCAGAAATTCTGCCGAGGGGCTTGCTTTGGTAGCACTGACTGGGATCGAACCAGTGACCTTAGGCTTATGAGTCCTACGCTCTAACCAACTGAGCTACAGTGCCGCGCGTCATGATTATATCAGATATAGGCGCAGATGCCTAGCACTGGAAACGATTTTGCGGTACAATGGTTGGTAATTCCAGGCGATAAACACTGGCGCGGAGTTTTTTTAGCTCGGCAGCAAAGCTTCCCTCGCCTTAGGACATAGCATAACGTCGTCTTCGGTTCGGTCTCGGGGCTATTGAAACGGGCTTCGCTAGAAACGGGCGACACATTTCAAACGTTTCTCGGTTATAAATAGTAATTCGAGGTTTTTTGAGATGAATAATGAAATTTTGCTAAACGAACGGGTCGATGTCGCGGCAGCATTTGGTTCGGGGTTGCATTTATGCGAGCCGCGGCGGTTTCGGCGTCCGAATGGGCGCGAAGTCGCGGTAACTGAGGTTGGGCTGCGGCATATCGTGCGGCGCGGGCGGCGCCTGGTGCATGTTCTTGATGTGACGGACGGGCAGGCGGATTATCGCTTGGAGCTGGATAGCGAGCGGCTGGTTTGGACGCTGGTGCGGGAGGCGGACCGTGGCTAAATTAGCGCGGGGAGCGGGCGGTTCGCTGCAGGACTACAATCAAGCGCCGCCGCATATCATGCATATCGACCTCAATAGCTGCTTCGCGACGGTCGAGCAACAAGCGCGGCCGCGGCTGCGCGGGCGACCGGTGGCGGTACTGAATCGCCGCACGCCGAATACGTCAATCGTCGCGGCGAGTTACGAGGCGAAAGCGCGCGGCGTGAAAGTTGGTATGAAATTTTACGAAGCGCAGCGGCTTTGCCCGGAAATAGTAGGAATCGACAGCGACCCGCCGAAATACCGCCACGTTTACCGCGAGCTGCTGCGGATTATGAGCAGCTACAGCCCGGCGGTGGCGATGAAAAGTATCGACGAAGGCGTGATTGATTTTGCGCAGGCGACCGAAGAAACGCGGGCGCGCGGACTGGAAGCGGTAGGGCGGGAAATTAAACAGCGGTTGCGCAGCGAGGTTGGTTGCTGGATGCGCTGCAATGTGGGAATCGGCACGAACCGCTGGTGGGCGAAAATGGCGGCGAGTTTGCATAAGCCGGACGGTTTGGATGTGGTGAAGTATGATAATATCCGCGCAGTGTTGGCAAATTTGGAATTGCAGGATTTGACGGGGATTGCGGCGCGCAACGAGCACCGCCTAAATGCGGTGGGGATTTTCACGCCGCTCGATATGCTCGACGCTAGTCCCGAGGTGCTGCACGCGGCATTTCGGAGCGTCGCGGGCGAGCAGTGGTGTCAGCGGCTGCGCGGCTGGGAAGTGGACGACCGCCCTGACGAGGTGAAAACCTGTGGGCGGCAATACGTGCTGGAACGGCGGGGCATGACGCGCCAAGAAGTGCGGGTGCGGCTTTATAATTTGGTCGAAGCGGTCGGCGCGAAGTTGCGCGGACAGGGAAAGGCGGCGCGCGGCGTGGGTATTTATGCTCGCCTGGCGGGCGATGCGCCGCTGGCGCAATCAAACGGCCGCTGGGGGCGAAAGGGGAATTACTGGCATCAAAAACAGCTGCTTCCCCTGCCCTTTTTTAGCGACCGCGCGATTTGGCAGGTAGCCGAGAGTTTATTCAGGCGCCTGCCGCCCGGCGATGTTCGCGAAATTGGCGTGCATTGTTATAATTTGCACAACGGTTTGAGCGACCAGTTGAGCTTATTCGGCGACGAATTGGCGCGCGACCAGCAAATAACTTGGGCGATAGACGAAATCAATCAGCGCTACGGCGCGCGGACGATTCACGCGGCGAGCACGCTCGATACCAACGCGATTAGCGTGAAAATACCGTTTGGCAGCACGCGGTATTTGTGAAAAATTGTTTGCGGTTTGACTGCAATTTGCCCGCCGCCCTGAGTTATACTAGATGTGTGCAAGCAGGCGATAAAAAGTATATTTTGGCGGTGAGCGGCGGTGTCGATTCGGTGGTGATGTTGGATATGGCACGGCAGCAGCACGCGCCGCAGCAGCTGATTGTGGCTCATTTTGACCACGGTATTCGCGCGGATTCGGCGCTAGACGCGCGGTTTGTGGCGGGGCTGGCAGAAAAGTACGGCTGCGCTTTTCGGGTGCGGCGGGCGGAATTGGGGGTGGGCGCCAGCGAGGATAGAGCGCGGCGGGCGCGGTATGATTTTTTGTTTTCGCTCGCTAGGGAGTACGGGGCGGAGATTTGGCTGGCGCAGCACCGCGAGGACGTCGTCGAGTCGGTGGCGATAAATTTAGCGCGCGGCACGGGCTGGCGCGGCCTGGCGGTAATGAGCCGGGAGGGCTTAAACAGACCGATTATCGCCATGACAAAACGCGAAATTTACGCCTATGCCTGCCAAAACCGCCTAGAATGGGTCGAAGACGAAACTAACGAAAAAGACTACTATTTACGAAATCGCTTACGTCGCAAAATATTCGAGAGCATTTCGGACGAAGCGAGAGCTAAAATCGCGCAGCTCCGCGACGAGCAAGTGCGGCTAAAACGCGCGATTTTTGCCGAGGGTGCTTCCCTGCTGCCAGATAGCCGGCAGGCGCGGTATTTCTTGGCGCAGCTTTTGCCGCTGGTTGCCGAAGAGCTGCTACGAATTGCCATAGAGCAGCAAGTCGGAGTTTTGATAACGCGTCCGCAGGCGGCGCGGGCGTTGCTGGCGGTAAAGACGCTGCCGGTCGGCGCGCGCTGCGATGTAGCGGAGGGGATTTATCTGCTGATGACGCAAAAAGGGTTCGAAATTCGGCGGACTGGCTGATAAGCGCCCGCAAAAGCGGCGCGTGAATTTTTTGGGTCCCAGAAAAGTGGCAAAAGCGCACCAGAGATGATATAGTGTAAAAGAGTTTTTGCTGATTGTTAACCGAAAGGATTAGAGTTTTTATGCCGACCAAAAAACCGAAGCGTACCAAAAGCGTTTCTAATACTATTAGACTCAGTTTGTTCTGGGCGATTGCCGTTTTGGCGACGTTGTCGATGTGGGCGCTGTTTTCGCCGCACCAGCCGCTAAAAGAAGTGCCGATATCGCAGGTAATCAAGGACGCCAACGACGGCAAGCTCGCGAAAATCGAAGGCCGCGGCAGCGATTTGAAAATCACCGTCAAAAACGAGGATAAGCCGTCGCAAGTGTCGTATATTAACGGCGGTATCAGTACCTTGCTGCGCGACGGTACGCTAAACGAGCAGGGCAAGGCGGCAGTGTCGGATAGCGCGCCAAGCGACAATACCATAATGTGGCATATCATTTCGATTGTGGTTCCGGTGGCTCTGATTGCGCTGCTGTTCATGTTTATGATGCGCCAGGCGCAGGGTCAAAACAGCCAGGCGATGAGTTTCGGTAAAAGCAAAGCGAAGCTGTATGGATTAGACAAAGAGCGGGTGGTTTTTGAGGATATCGCCGGCAATGACAACGCCAAGCAAGATTTGCAAGAGGTGGTTGATTTTCTCAAGCACCCCAAAAAATATCAAAACCTCGGCGCTAAGATTCCGAAAGGCGTTTTGCTGGTCGGTAATCCTGGTACCGGTAAAACTATGCTGGCGCGCGCTGTGGCGGGCGAAGCCAACGTGCCGTTTTTCAGTATTTCCGGCTCGGAATTTGTCGAGATGTTCGTCGGCGTGGGTGCTAGCCGGGTGCGCGATTTGTTCCAAAAGGCGAAAAAGAATGCGCCGGCGATTATTTTCATCGACGAAATCGACGCCGTTGGCCGCAAGCGCGGCTCTGGTATGGGCGGCGGACACGATGAGCGCGAGCAGACTTTGAATCAGATTTTGGTGGAAATGGACGGTTTCGACGGCGATACTAACGTGATTGTGCTGGCGGCGACCAACCGGGCGGATGTGCTCGACCCGGCTTTGCTGCGCCCCGGGCGGTTCGACCGGCGAGTTAATATTTCGCTGCCGGAGCGCAAAGACCGCGAAGCGATTCTAAAGGTTCATTTCAAAAATAAACCGGTTGACGATACGGTCGATTTGGATAAATTGGCGGCTAAAACGGCGGGCTCATCGGGCGCGGATCTCGCGAATATCGCTAACGAAGCGGCTATCATCGCGGCGCGGCGCAATTCCAAGGAAATTTCGAACGACGATTTGACCGAGGCGTTCGAAAAAGTCGCCATCGGTCCAGAGCGCAAAGCCAAAGTGATGAATGAGCACGAAAAAGAATTGACGGCTTATCACGAGGCGGGGCACGCTATCGTCGGGCATGTTTTGCCGGATAGCGACCCGGTGCACAAAATTACCATCATTCCGCGCGGCGGCACGGGCGGCGTGACGTGGTTTTTGCCGCCGGAAGACAAAAGCTACACCAGCGTGTACGAATACAAAGATATTTTGGCGAGGGCGATGGGCGGACGCATCGCCGAGAAGCTGAAATACGGTGACGACGGCGTCACGACGGGTGCGGGCAGCGACTTGCGCCACGCGACGCAGATTGCGCGCAACATGATTATCGAGCAAGGTATGGGCAGCAAGCTCCGAAATCAAGTCTTTCACGAAGATGACGGCGGGCTGATGTTTGATAAAATGACGCGCGAGCGGCCGTACAGCGATGCTACTGCGACCGAAATCGACAAGGAAGTCGAGGCGCTAATTACCGAGGCGGCACGCCGGGCGGAATTGGTGATTTCGCGCAATATGCCGATTTTGGAAAAACTGAAAGACGCTTTGCTGGAGCATGAAACGCTCGAGGAAGAAGAGGCGGCAAAATATATGGCAAAGGCGGTTTTGCCAAAGGAAGCGGCACTTCATAAGTAGGCGGCTATGACAGGAAGAGGTCGAGTTAGGTCAGTTGTAGCCCGCGCCAATAGCAAGCTATCGGTGCAGTGGGCGGCGGTGTTGTTGGCTTGCTCGACCATGCTGTCGAGTTTGCTCGGCATTTACCGCGACCGTTTGATTAACGGAATGTATTACGACACCTACAAGGTGGGGGTTGACGCCTATGTGGCGGCGTTTACGATTCCGGACTTTATGTTTTTCATGCTGGTGTCGGGCGCGCTGAGCGTGTCGTTTATACCGGTGTTTAACCAGCGGCTGGCGAGCGGCAATAAAAAATCAGCCTGGGAGCTTAGTTCGAGTTTGGTTAATCTTTTGGCGCTGGTCACGCTCGCGACTAGTATTTTGATTATTATTTTCGCCGACCCGCTGGTGCGCTATGTGGTTGGTCCGGGATTCGATGAGCAGGGGCGCAGTTTGGCGGTGAGCATGATGCGGATTATCGCCGTAAATCCGTTTTTGTTTGCGGTGGCGACGGTGGTTTCCAGCATGCAGCAGGCGATTGGGCGGTTTACTTTTTTGGCGTTGGCGCCGACAGTTTACAATATCGGTATCGTGATTGGCGCGCGCTGGTTTACGGGCGGCATCAATATTTTCGGTTGGCAGATTTTCGAAGGCGGCATCATGGGCGTGGCGCTGGGCGTAGTGCTGGGTGCGATTTTGCAGTTGGTGGTTAGTTCGATTGGCTTGATTGGCACGGAGTTTGATTATCATTGGAAGATTTTTTGGCGCAATAAGGGTTTTCGGCAGGTGCTGCGTTTGCTGCCGCCGCGTTCGCTCGACCAAGGAATTGATTATTTTAACGGAATCGTCGAGATAAACCTGGCTTCGCGTATGGGCGAGGGTATCACGCGCGCCTATCAGCAGGCATCGAGTTTGAGTTTGATGCCAGTTAATTTAGTTGGCGTGGCGATTAGCAATGCGGCGTTTCCGCGTATGACTCAGCGGCTTGCCGAGGGGCGCCCAGATTTATTCAAAAAGGAATTGCGTTCGGTGCTGCGCTGGATTTTGTGGCTGGCTTTGCCGATTGCGGTGATTACGTATTTCGCGCGCGGGTACGTGGTGGCGTTTATTAAAAACGGCGGCGACCCGCTGATATCGAGCATTTTGGGCGCGCTGGTTGTCGCGATTTTGTTCCGTACGGTGTACCATATCATGGCGCGGTCGTTTTATGCGCAGCAAGACACCAAGACGCCGCTGTATATATCGATTGCGACGATTAGTTTGAATGTGATTTTGGCGATTTTGTTTACCGGCGCGTTTGGTTGGGGTGTGTTCGGACTGGCTTGGGCGCAGTCGATTGTGGCGGTGGTCGAGGTGGTAATTTTGTTTGCGATTTTGTGCTATCGGACTCCGGGAATATTTACGCGGGAATTTGTGTGCGCTGTGGCGAAAATGGTTGCGGCGAGCGCGGGAATGGGGGTCGTCGCTTATTTCACGACGCAGGTGTTGCAATTGCAGAGCGGAGATATGAGTTTCATGTCGATATTTCCGAAGTTTTCGATGATTGTGCTGGTGAGTTTTTGTGTGTATGTGGAGTTGAGCCATTTGCTGAAGCTGGACGAAGCCGACCCGGTGCTTAAGCGTTTGCAGAAGTTCTTCTTTGGGAGATTGAACCGGTGAGTATGAGTCATATTCGCAATTTTTGTATCATCGCGCATATCGACCACGGTAAATCGACGCTAGCTGACCGCATGATGGAGATGACGGGGACGGTCGCGAAGCGCGAGATGAAGTCGCAGCTGCTGGATTCGATGGATTTGGAGCGGGAGAAGGGGATTACGATTAAGTTGGCGCCGGTGCGGATGAAGTATGAGTACGTGCCGGCTGAAGCTAACTCTTTTTCTGAAGGATCCGCCTTTCCGGCGGAGCGAGACCAAGAGCGACAGCTGAATCAGTTGGCGGTCGAGCGGCCTGAAGAAAAAAATGTTAGCGAGGCTGGTGCTATACTGGTTGATGCTGCTTCGGGCGCGGTTGGCTCAAGCCAGGATGCTGGTGCGACCGTTTCGCTGCAATTTGCGGAACTCGCTTCGCTCAAACAGTCCTCGATTGGGCAGAAAGCGGCCGCGCCAACATCTGGTTTTGTCAAAGCACCCTCATCAACACCAACCAACCCGGGCATTTACGATCTCAACCTCATCGACACGCCCGGCCATGTCGATTTTAGCTACGAAGTTTCGCGCAGTCTCCAGGCTTGCGAGGGTGCGGTGCTGGTGGTCGATGCCAGCCAGGGCATTCAGGCGCAGACGTTGGCCAATGTTTACCTGGCGATGGAGCAAGATCTGACCATCATCCCAGTGCTCAACAAGGTCGACCTGCCAGCCGCCGATGTACCGCGTGTTTCCAAGCAGGTGATTAATCTGCTGGGTTGTGATGAGAGTGAGATTATTCATATTTCTGCCAAGACTGGCGAGAATGTCGATCAGGTTTTGGAGGCAATTGTCGAGCGCATCAAACCGCCGGTTTCGCTGTTGGCTGAAGAATTTCCAGATGTCAAGCCGGCCGAGATTCCAACCCGGGCGCTGATTTTCGATAGTTACTACGACGATTACCGCGGCGTGATTTTGTATGTCCGCGTGGTCGATGGCGAGATCAAAAAGGGCGAGGCGATTCACATGATGGCGACGCAGGTAAATGGCTTAGCGCTGGAAGTCGGGCATTTATCACCAACCATGAACCCCGATCCGAGCCTAACTACTGGTCAAATCGGCTACATCGTCACCAACCTCAAAACGACTCGCGAGGCCAAGGTGGGTGATACGGTGACGTTGAAGAAGAATATCACGAAAGAGGCGAAATAATGTTTGATCAAGAAAATGGCATCGTCAAGTACTACTCACTATTTGGCTCGTGGGCGGGGTATAATTTGGCGCTTGACTGGCGGCAGAGGTGATAAAAGTAGTCATGACAATGTTCACCTAGATAGGAGCTTAATTCCCGATCCTTATATCAGGGATTTTGCTTTATAATTATCAATATGAAACCAAATCAACAAGCCGTTCTAGCACGAGATATTATCGATATGATCGAAGACTATCAAGATGACCATAAAGTGTTGCAATACCTTGAGCCATTTACATTTGCACTGGCTCGTGGACTAGAGGACGGATCGGTTGTGAATTGGGATGATATCGCCGGTGTGTGTGACCAAAGGTACTATTCGCTGCAAGCAGGTAATCCTGTGCCGCTTAACAGTGATTTGCTTGATCGGTGCAAGGAATCAATAGTAAAGCATCTATACAAGGGGTAATTTGCAGTGGGTGAAATCACAAGAAGAGGCGTGGTCGACACACGCCTCTTAGTGACGCCAGATAGGAGGAGCAAAGCCCCATACTTAGGTATGGGGCATTTCTTTTGCTATAATATCAATATATGAAACCAAAGCGACAATATATTCTAGCCCGTGACATACTCGATATGATGCTAGACTATGGAGACGATGCCGATGCTCTTGAATATCTCGATAGTATCGCATTTTCGATAGCGAGGATTCTTGAAGATGATAGTGTTGTGGACTGGTACGAAATATCATCGATGTGCGACTGCGCTTGGTATTCGATGAAGCAGGGCGATTCCACAGAGATCGCCAGAGAGCCTGTTGAGCAAATGAGTGATAGATACCAAAGGGAGATTGATAAATTTTCCGAGAATAATCAGGAAGAGTAGCATGTTTTTAATCAAGAGTAGCTATAGCATACGAGGGTGTTGCGGCTGAGGTGGAGTAAAGTTTGCAGAAGCTACGTCGTAATGGATATAATATTAAGATGAAACAGTCTGAAAGAAAGCCTAAAACACTCGAACTCACACGCTTCGGCAATCCAATATTGCGCCAAGTGGCGCGGCGACTTGAGGTTGATGAGATTACCAGCGAAGAGACCAAGCAGCTCATCGCCGATATGAAGCACCTTTTGGTCGAGAACAAATATGGCGTTGGCTTGGCAGCGCCGCAGGTTGGGCGAAATCTGGCGCTGAGTGTGATTGGCGTAAAACCGACGCCGACCAGACCGGAGCTTGAGCCTTTTGAAACGGTGATTATCAATCCGGAAATTATTGAATATCATGGCGAGCCAGAGCCGATGTGGGAGGCTTGCGTTAGTTGCGGTAGCGGCGATGATCTGCTATACGCGCAAGCGATGCGCCACCCCGAGGTAACCCTGCGCTGGCGTGATGAAAGCGCACAGCAGCGCGAACAGAAGCTGGGTGGTTTCGTGGCTCATGTGGTCCAGCACGAAGTCGATCACCTAAACGGTGTGCTGTTCGTCGATCGCGTAAAAGACGCGACGAGTTTTATGATGGCGGATGAATATCGGTCGAGGATTGCCGGCAAGTAGTTTCGCGCAAATTCGCTCCCGTGCCAAATGCCAAGTTTAGGCAGACTATAAAGGCGTGGGCTGCTTGGTTCATTTATTATACTTTTATTTACTCGCCGACAACTATGTGGTATTATACGAGACAATATTATCATGAAAAATCCAGATTTGAACTTCAGTTCTTCGTCCTCGATTACCATTGCCGACCTGCCGCCGTGCGGACCGTATGTTAGTTTTGAAAATTCAATAGGCGAGTCGTTAAAATCAGATGAGACGATCGATTTCGACGAGTCGGCGCTATATAAAACCTCGGGTGTAATTGGCTTGGATTCAGAGACTCTCGCCAAGACTGCGGTTACTTTTTGCGGCAAAAAATCCACCGCTATACTTGGAATTGAAGGTGTCGGCGGAAGCGCCTCTTACAAAGAAAATAGAGCTATTCGCGTAAATTGCCGATTGCAAAAAGAATATATGAAGCTTCTTCGCCATGAGCTGAAGCACATCAAAGATGCAGACGATAAACTTTATCAGAACGCTTCAAGTATGCGGCGGCATAATATAGGAAAGTACGGTCTGTTTAGTAGAGATTTTATTATTCTGGGTATAGCGTATTTTGGTGTTGCGGGTTTCGTAGACAAGGAGTTGGCGGCCTTCTTAAATACTTCCGAGCGCGTGGTAGAAGTGTCCACTCAAGTCGGAGCTGCAGCTTGCGGTTTGGCATTGATGGCTAGCACGGCGGCAGGTTTGTGGGGTTACGCTTTTCACCCTGCGGAAAGGTCGGCGCGCAAGGCGGAAAAATTAAAAACGCCAGACGTCGTCTATATTTCCAGATTTGATGGACGGGAAAAAGTGCCGTTGCTTGGGCGGGCTTTGTAGCGATTGGCACGCCTATAGTTTCAGAGAACACGAGCAGATTGAGTGTGGTTAAATTTTGAGTTACAAATTTAACGCGATTAGCCTGGCACGCCGTACCCCAGCAAGCCGTCGTACTGCTGCTCAGAATTGACGAACACCCGAACGCGGTTGTTTTCGTTGCCGCCGACTGTGGTTAGTACGCCGTCGCGGTAGTCAAGCACCAAGTTGGTATGGTCGCCAAACAGCGGTGATTCGCGATAAATCGCCACATTGCCCGGCTGCGGCGTGTAGCCAGAATCGACTGGTTTGAAGCTGCCGGCTTGCTGGTAATGCTCGCGCAAAGTGAACGTCCCGGGGATGCGCCAGCCGCCCGTGTGCGGGTTTTTCAGGGGAGCGCCGGCTTCTTTGAACAGCCAGCTGATGAAATCGGCGCACCATGGCTCGCTTACCCCTTCTGCGTATTTGGTGCCGGGTGCTTGGGCGGCGAATTCTTGGCGAGCCAGAGCGATGACTTTTTGGCGGGTTTGGCTGAGGTTTGCGGTATTGATGTCGGGGAATTTTGCCTCGCCGTCCGAGCGGTCTATCGTCAGGATTGTTGTAGACGGGCGAATTTTTCTTTCTATTCTTTCCCAGCCGATGAGCTGGTCGACCGCGACGATAGCGACCGCTATGCCTACGATGACTGTCGCTATAATCGCCAGCTTGCGGTGCGATCGGGAGCTCATTGCTGCTATTCTTTTCATGTAAACAATTTTATCATATTGGGTGATTTTGGGCGGGTGACGTCGTATCAGTCTGAAACTTTTGTAACCAAAAGCAGACCTCGTAAACTGTAACTAAACAATTAATTACAGAAGCGAGCCCCTACTGACACCTTATAGTAATAAATACATTAACTTTTTCTGTATCATCTTTAACTGTGTATATAGTGAGATAAAGCCTTTTTTCGTCGTCTCGCTTGGTCGCCCACATCGCATACGTAGAATCATCTATTTTATAAGACTCCGTTATACTCCAACCCCCACTCTTCGCCGCCGCTTCTAAATCCCGCCTAAGTTCATCTTCTTGCTTGGCGCTATCGACTTCGAAAGAATTGGTTACACTGTAGTCTGATCTTGGTTTGATTCTAAGTATCCCGACGTCAGTGCGGGGGTTGACGTGTGTATACTTCAGCTTCATCCCCAACAAATCCTTCCGCCCCATCGGGTCATTCAATAGCTGCTCTGCTTCTTTATAAACAATATGCTGAGAAATGTTTTCATATCCCATAACTACGGCATACAACAAAAATAAGCAGCCGGCGATGACACTTAGGGTGATGGCGATTTTTTTCAAAATTCGCGTGATTACAGATTTTTTAGATGAAGCTGATGTGCGTTTAGCAGTCATAATGTGCCCTCGTTATCGCTAATTTTATCTTTATTTTAGCATACGTATACGCAGCGTTTTGACTGGCAGTCGTCTGGCTGATAAAATAAAGCAACGACAATCACGACTAGGAAAAGCGAGGGGTGCATGAATCAAGAATTGGAACTCGAACTGACTTATTTGGCGAAGAAGTTGCCGGCGGAGATTGATGGCGCCGAGTCGATTCGAATCGTCGATATCTATGTGCCGGAAACGGCGCAGTGCGCGCAGCTGCGTTTGCGTCAAAAAGGCGATAAGTACGAAATTACCAAGAAAACTCTGCTCAGCCAAAAGGACGCTTCGAGGCAAATTGAGCAAACGATTCCGCTTAGCAAAGATGAATTTTCAGCCTTGTCGAAAGCTAGTTCGAAGCGAGTGGCGAAGAATCGTTATGCGGTTAACATCGCTGGATATGATGCCGAAGTTGATGTATTTATTGGCGAGCTAGAAGGCTTAGTGTTGATTGATTTCGAATTTGCGACCGAAACCGAGAAAAATTCTTTCGCCATGCCCGAAGTAGCGCTAGCTGACGTGACGCAAGAAAGCTTCATCGCCGGCGGCTCGCTAGCAGGTAAAAGCTACGCCGATATTGAACCGGAATTGGCGCGGTTTGGATATGAGAGGATTTAGGGGCTAAGCACTGCGACGGGTTGCTCGTTATCGCCAAACGCGTCATAATGCAGCACGTGAAGAATTTAGATAAATCTCACGCGCCAAAGTTTACGCTATATACGGCTCAACCTGCCGCGATAATAATAGGACAAAATCCAACGCGATCTCGCAGCGAGTCAATGCTGCTTATCAGCTTATCTTTGGAATATTTTTGGACACCACCCTTCCAAGGGTCAAATACTTTATAGAATTTTTCGGTAGATCCAGTAACCATCATGTAATGAGGCAGATGCGTCCAGCCGTCTATGATGTGGTTGTCGATGCAAAATATAAACGGCGCGTCTAACGAATCCATGAATTTTTTGTCATTTTTCTTATGAACCAGCTTTATTTGAGGGTATCTCACCAATTGTTTTATGTCTTCTAAATAGAATTTATTATCGATATAAAGGGTCATCGCCTTGTCTGGATATCGGTCTAAAAAAGCGTGCAAGCAGCCTAATGTAAAATTATCGCGCACATTAAATAATCCGTCGCTGAGGATAGCTTCTTCTTTTTCTCGAGCTGGTTCGATGCCGAATAAATACAGCAAATCGACAATGAGACAGCCCTGATTACTCTGCTGTTTATAGTTCATAGCCACTCATTGTACTCTTTATAATTTTATTATCAAACTATTCGAACATGATGTGTACGGCTGAAAAACCTGCAAAAAATAGTGAAGCTGTCTGGTGTATTTTTCTTTGCGGTATGGCTGTATTCATAGATCCGACAAAGAAATCAGTCCGCCGCGGGGGTTCTAGTCGAGCATAGAAGATATAACATGTTCATATTGACTTATATGCAATAATATGCTACAATATAAAGATGGAGCATTTACCTAAAGAAGCCCCAAAGGTTTCAATACCTCCTGATTTAGAACGATTCATTGATCCTGATCGGATATCTGCAAATGCGAGAAATTATCCGGAATTTGATTGGAGTCCGGATATTTCTGAACAAAAAGCTCTGGGACTTGTTCGAGAAATTTTTCTCAATATTAACTTGTCTCATGCTACAGCCAGCAACCCTAATCATCTAAGACGTGAAGGTGTGTCGCCGATGTCCGACTTAGCCGAGTCTAGGGCTGATAATTGGCGTTCGCAAACTCTTCCGCTCGATAAGTCTCTAGGATTAGATCAGTATATTTTCATGCATTGGGGAGGATTTTATCCAACGCAAAATGGTAGGCATATTCTTTCAATCAATGCTCGAGACGTATTGCTGTCGCCTGATACGATTGTGACGCCGCACGACATAAACTCAACGATGTTTAGGTATATGGATATGGAGGCTGACGAGCTGCCAGCCGACGGCAAGGAGTGTTTGCACGACTATCTCGATAAAATTGTATTAGGTAGTGACTGGACTGATATTATTTCTCGTCGTGCACTAAAGCGCATGCAAACGGCAAGAGATCCATCTTTGTATCTAATAAAACAGCCGGGAGCTCTGGGTGAGGTGAAATACTATGGAAAGTTAGAGCCATCGTCTATCAATAATGAAGTTTTTGATGCGCGCGACATAGAATCACTGCACCCTATTTGGCGGTCAATGGTAGAAGAAAATGGTGTAGCCGTGCCATACATAACAAATGCTATTGAGGCTCGTGATCATGGCTATACGACGAGCGACAAAGATAAGCTGCCTCATGAAATTGGCGCTGACATTGAAAAATCACGGAAGCTTTGGAGGAAAATATTGGATATCGCTCAAGGTAGTTGGTAGAGACTCGAGCTGCGCAGAATGCTATAGTATGGGATATGGCTGCCGAAAGTTTGCTCTTAAAACCTTACAAATCAAAATTCAACTTTCCCTAAAACCTAATCCTATCCCTACTCCTCGGTATCGCTCGAGTCGCCGGCTGCCATTTTCCGTCTTGGAACAGTTCGTATTTTTCAAAAGCGGCGGGTAGTCCATTGGCGCTGCGAATGTCTGGACTGTCCATCAGTTGAAAGTGCAGATGCGGCGCCATCGAATTGCCAGAATGACCTACTTTGCCTACCGGCTCGCCTTTTTTAATTTTTTGCCCGACGGAAACCACGACAGAATTTGTCTTTAAATGGCATAGCGCGGCGTAAATGTTATCGCTATATTTTATGACGACATAGTTGCCCGCAATGGAACGCACGTCATCTTTGTTCGGGTCAAAATAATGAGCGTTTTTGTAGGCGTTGGCTATATCCGAAAATAAATTGGTTTTCTCATTTTCAAAATAACCATCCTCGGCGGCAACAACAGTTCCATCAAATGGCGAATGGACTCCTTGTCCATAAGCATAGTATTTATCTAACGACTTGCCAGTTATCAGATAATCGAAAAAACTTCCTTGATATGCCGGTTTGCCGGGTCTATTCCAGTCAACTTGGATAAAATCATAGGCGTTCGCGTGGCTAATTTGTTGGTTCCATGGCTGGGAACTTTGTCGCCGGGACTGTTCGCAGCCTTCCATTCGCCCCGCAGTGGAAATTCGACGATGATCGGGTTGTTTTTTTAATCATTTACTGGCTCCATCGATGTAGCCTCCTCGCATAGCAGCACGCTGCGTCCGCCGTACGAGTTTCCTGTAGCGCCATAAGCCCTCCTCGTTTGGTGATGTTTTTAGTATAGCATGAGGGAGTTGAGGCGGTGAATCTAGTCGGCAACGCGGTGGTTTCCCTCTTGAAACTATTTACAATATATGCAAAAAGTAGTATAATATAAAGATGGAGACAAAACATTCTAGGGATTTTGAGTACACTCAGGCGGATTTTGCCGAAAAGCTGCGGCAGATAACCAGCCGAGACTTGACGGTTGATAATATCGATGATTATGCTGAATCGGCATTCGATGATTTGGTGAATTTGGTTCGCGAGGCAGAGGCTGCATACAACCGGCAGCCGACGATTTTGCAGGCGCAGCACGCCGAAAACGAAGACGCCGCTTTTAATTATTTCGAAATGGAGAGCGTGGGCGAGATCTTAGACCATATCGCCGATAAAGCAGAACAATTGAGGGATATTGATACTGTCATCCAACAAGTGACTCCAGACGATGCGGTGTTCGTGCCGCCGGACGATTTGCCTGGGCTCGGTAGAGCAGGCGAGGGCAGCAGCGCCGAGCGCCCCGACACACAGCCGCGGCTCAAGACTCTGCTGTTTGTTTTGGCGAATGAATTTGGCTTAAATGCGAATGATCCGGAGTCGGTATCTATTCGCTGCGGCAGCGTAAATAGCGAGATGATGCGCCAGCAGCCGTACTACGAAGTGACGGTGCCGACGCTAGAGCGCAAAGTGCTTATCTGCGATGGATATGGCAACGCAACTTTCGTATTTGACACCAGTAAGTTGCCGGATGAAGTTCAGGCTGCGCTGGTTGACAGCAGCAAGCAGCAGTTGGGGGAGTTGATAGATCTAGAGCCAGGCTGCGGAATGGCGCTGCGTTGCAGCAAACAATTCGTGCCGCGCCTGGTCGGCGCATTACGTGATGAAATTGATCAACCGGAAAGTCAGACGGGTGAAGGAATTAGTTATCTCGATCCAGACCGAAACACAGAGTTAAAAACGCAGGCGCAAGTAGCTAGAGAGCTAGGCGTTCATGTGCGAACTGTAGCACGAACGGTGTCCGCAATCGACCCTAAAGAGTTTGGTTCAGTAATCACTAAAGGGTCGCGGCGATACGTCAAGAGGTTCTACACGGACAAGCAGATGGCGATGGTTAAAGAAGTGCTTGAAAATCGAGGTCTTTTGCGGCAGATACCAGAGGGTTATGTGCCAGTGGAGGATATAATTGCAGCGAATAACATCAGTGTGGCAACCGCCTACAAGGCTATTAAGCAGTTAGTTCTGGACGGCGCTATGGAGCAACCTGACAAGTATCCTGGAGACGGTCGCGCGCATAAACGGCCGGCAATCTATTGTTCGCCCGAGCAACAGCAGCTGATACAACGATATGTAGAAGATCTGGGTCTGAATTATCCCGATATGCCTGATGATTATACAACTGTTCCCAAATTTCGCTCTTCGCTTGGGGTGTCAGAGCAGAGTGTTTTAAAAGCAGCCAGTACGTTAGGTGTAGAACTAAAAAAGTACCGCACGAGAGGTCATTCTCGTCGGTTGGCGATTAGTTTATCGCCAGAGCAGCAGGCAACTATCCGGGGTTATCTTGAGAGTGAAGGGTTTTTCCGCACTGCCCCAGAGGACTACGCTACTTTTGGGCAGATTCATACACAACTAGGAGTTGATTACAAAACAGCTCGTAAGGTCATTAGTAGATTACTGGATGAGGGAAAATTGGGCGAAGTTGAAAAATACCGTAAAAGACACCAGGTGTTGGAGATGTACAGTCCTGCTCAACAAGAAATGATTCGCGACGCACTGGGTAAATAGTTTAGATTTTGCCGCCTGGGCAGGGTGGTATAATCGTAATATGGAGTTCAAAAATTTCACCAAACAAATTCGCTGCCGGGTTGTTCCGATGACCTATGGTAAGCTTGTGTGGCTGGACGAGAAGGTGGTGGATGACGATGAGTATTGTACCGTGATAAATAATCGTCATTTTGATGCGGGCGAGCAATACGACGATTTCTTGTATCTCGAGGCGGAAGATTTGGCTGAGCTATCTGGCAAAATATTGCAAGAACTGTATGCGCGCGGGTTTTCGACTGGGAGTTTGCAAATAGTCGACGCAGATCGGGTGGCGCTTGATTATAGCTTTCTCGACGATAAACCTTGGTTTGCCCGCAGAGAAATCACCGTGATTGCGCGCGGCGACATCACTGACGAAAACGACCATCGCCGCGGCGGGTCGGCAAAAGGGCGCTGGTTTAAGCATGCGGAATTGAAAAAAGCTGTTGGTAAAAATATGACTAATAAGATATTTTCAGTTTTGGGGGATTAGTTTTGTGGACGAGATAGCAAAATATTATGAGAATTTTGAACCAAACGCCAAGGAGATTTGCGCTGTGTTGGCGGTTCGTATTTCTGAGGCGCTCGAAGAAAGCGAAGCAAAAATTTGGCATGGTAGCCCGGCGTGGTTTATCGACGGAAATCCGATAGTTGGCTTTTCGCCGACCAAAGACCGCGGCGTGCGCTTGATGTTCTGGAGCGGACAAGATTTTGACGAGCCCAAGCTGACTGAGCGCGGTGAAAAGTTCAAAGACGCTTCAATTTTCTACACCGATCCATCGCAAATCGACCTGCCAGAACTGTATCGCTGGCTCATGAAATCCCGTGACATCCAGTGGGACTATAAAAACATCGTCAAACGAAAAGGCAAGCTAGTGCGACTGAGATAGCATATTATACAACAAAAACCTTCTTTGCAAGGTCCGTCCTTGTAGATCTTGTAGATAAGGTCCGTCCTTATAGATCAAGATTTTGATTCACAGCAACCGTCTCGCTCAAGCAACTCCAAAGCCCGCACCAAAAACGGAAACTCTTGGTCATCTGCACCATTCTCATTCTCGACAATAGCTAAACTATTCTGATTTACCCAAACAACCTCCGAGTGGTCAGCTGGGTTAATTTTCGGCAGGCAACCGTCTGCTAGCTTCGCAAAAAATATAATCTCAACTGAATGCGATCGCTTCACCTCATTTACATAAGTAAACGCGCCGACAACATCTCCAATCGCAACGTCAATATCAAGCTCCTCTTTCAACTCACGGCATAGGCCATCTTCTAGCGTTTCGCCAAAGTCGATATGCCCGCCCGGCAACTCAAATTTACCCGGCAAAAACTTCTTCGTAAGCGCCCGCCGCGCAACCATAATCTCATGCCCATCGCTACCCTCACGGTATATAACCGCGCACGCCGTTATGACCTGCTGTCCTTCAGCTAGCGTGGCGCTGTCTTGGTTTGTTTGCATGTATAATTTATCCTTTCTTGTAGTTCTATTATATATCTAAATTATTTATAGCACGTCTTATTGCTTCCGTGCGCGAAGCCTTAAATCTAATAGATTTTGCTAATCTTAAAGCTTGACATCACCAAGACGAGCGTCTAGAAACGAACCTAGGTTAATTGCGCTGAAGTTTAAGTTTAACGCGAATGTTTTATTATATTGTTTCTGATAATCTTTATTTCCACTTACCAGACCTTCAACCATTTTTATGGCTTTAGGTTCCATCGTTATGCCAAACAGGATTACATTCCTGTCAGCCAAATTTCTTTTCTTGCAAGAGAATATGTTCTCTTGTTCCATAAACGTCAGGGCGTTTTTGAGTAGAACAATATTACCGTCAACTACCGACAGAAGTTTTTGCCTTAATGGCTCGTCATCACACTCAAAGTCAATATCGTCTCCAGTTTCTATTGCAATAGGTTCATCTGTGACTATGCCTTTTTCGCTCCATAGCTTATAAAACAATAATGTGATTTTTTCTGCGGTATTATTTATCATACTTATAGTATAAATTAATTTGTAGGCAATAGGTAAGATGGATATATCAAAGTAGCAAGTTTAGTTTGGGGTCGAAGCTTATTTGAGCCGATGCCAAGCGTTACAAAACAGGACATTTACGATATAATAATAGAGATGAATCAACCAATTCCGCTCCGCCCGCTGCCTGGCTACAAAGATGTCCAGCCGTTTGTGTATGCTGGGTTTTTTCCGGTTTCTAACGAAGATTATAATGACTTGAAGGAGGCGATCGAGAAGCTTTCCTTGAGCGATTCGGCGCTGCAGTTTGAGCCGGAGAATTCTCCGGTGCTGGGTTTTGGGGTGCGGATTGGTTTCCTCGGCTTGCTTCACATGGATATTATCCGTGAGCGATTGGAGCGCGAATACGATCTCGATCTAGTGGTGACAAATCCAAGCACTGATTACAAAATTACCTTGGTGACGGGCGAGGAAATCGACATCAAATCAGCTTCGGAAATGCCCGAGGTCACTAAAATTGCTGAAATTCGCGAGCCGTGGATCAACGGCGAAATCGTCGTGCCACAAGATTATATCGGCGCGGTGATCCAGCTTATTGTCTCAAAGCGCGGTCGGCAAAAAAACCTCAGTTACATCGACGAGCGAGCGTTAATTTCATTTGAAGCACCGTTGGCAAACTTGCTAACTGATTTTTACGACCAGCTGAAGTCTGTAACTAGCGGTTACGGCTCGTTTAATTACGAGCTGGCTGATTACCGCGCCGAGGATTTGGTGCGGGTGGATTTTTATGTGGCTGGCGAGATGGTCGATGCCTTGAGCGTAATGTGCCATCGCTCTGAGTCACAAAGTTTGGGGCGCGAAATCACCAAAAAACTCAAAGAAGTCGTGCCGCGCCAGAGTTTTCAGGTTAGCTTGCAAGCCGGCATCAACGGCCGCTTCATCGCTCGCGAAGACATCTCGGCCTACCGTAAAGACGTCACCGCCAAACTCTACGGCGGCGATGTCTCGCGCCGTAAAAAACTGCTCGCCAAACAAGCCAAGGGCAAAAAGCGCATGAAAAAATTCGGCAATGTCGAAATCCCGAGCGAGGCTTTTACGGTAATGTTGAAGCGGGATTGATAAATGGGTAAACTCGCAGATCTAGGGATTGAGGTTGGTGAGGCTGTCATTGATAATGTTGCGGTATCCTCGATTCTTGAGACTATTGGCGATCATGACTTGAAAAGTGTACCAATCGACCTCCTGAAAGATCTTCCGATCTTAAGAACTCTAGCGGTTTCATGTAGCATTCGTGATATCGTGTTTATGTCGAAGCTTAAGAGTTTTCTTCGTTCTCTTGATGATTTACCTAAGGATAAAATTAGGCACGAGATTGAGAAAATTGATAAGTCGAAGAAGTATAGACAAAAGGTTGGCGAGAACATTATTAATTTGATAGACCAGAGCTTTGACGACGATAGTGCGGAGAATATTGCGTTGCTGTTTCGAACGTTTTTAAAAGAGCAGATCTCTTATGATGAATTTATGGCGTCGTCAAGAATTGTTTGCAAGTTATCGCGTGAAGATATTTTGCGATTTTGTGGAGATTTTACCTATCTTAAGGGTGATACAAGGGAGAACTACAATTTGTTATGGACCGGCCTTGTTGACTTTACCTATGAGCCAATAGAGAATGTAGAGGTGGAATATAACCCGGGTGGAACGTTTGAGGATCCGAAGACCGGTAGAGAATATGATTATGATGATGGATATAGTTCTGAAGTTATTGGCGGCGAAATGAAGATGATGGCAACAGGAGTCGGTAAAGTGATTTATAAAGTATTTAAGGAAATAAGTGCGTAAAAGATTGCTTGTATTTCCATCTCGGCATAAAAGACACGCTAGTGGATTTTATGCCGATGTTTATTAGTAAGGTTGAGATAGGTTTTGCTACAGTTAGGAAAATAATTGAGTCAATATGAAACTTCACACCCCAGGAAATTATCGTAAAAATCACAGCATCATTAAGTTTGCGAAGAGCGCAATTGAGACGGATTTGACGGTCGTGTTCATTCACGGTCTTTACGGCACGGCGG
>ERZ773065.287-NODE-287-length-31869-cov-4.426102_pt1 | contig 31869 bp, 38 predicted proteins | sample MGYA00580623_ERZ773065 | MGnify/ENA primary metagenome ERZ773065 (study PRJEB29015, sample SAMEA2738017) | human oral metagenome | biome: human oral; feature: human-associated habitat; material: dental | place: China | collected 2047 ... | reverse complement strand
TTATTGTAGCATGGGATATTAAAAATGACCAAACTTGGCGGTATCTTCGAAACATCTATCTAATAAACCTAAATCTTCGATCATTTGCTTCGGAGTACATTCGGCGTACAGAGATTTTTCTGGTTCGATATTTTTACCATCACCTAAAATATAGATAGCGAGTGGCTCAGCAATGCCAATTGCATAAGAAAGCTGAACTTCACATCGCGACAAATTATATTTTTTAAGATAAGAAATAGCGATTTCGCGGGCTTTGTAGGCACCAGAACGATCGACTTTTGAAGAATCTTTGCCGGAGAAAGCACCACCGCCAACAGGTGCGAATGATTGATAGCTATCTACTACAATTTTACGCCCTGTCAAACCAGCATCACCTTGAAAACCACCAATCAAAAACTTTCCGGTCGGATTAATGAGAAATTTTTGAACTTTTAAATTATACTTTACTGCTAATTCTTTAGCTTTATCAATCAGAATCTTATCAGTTTTAGCGCGTTCTTGTTCGGTGTTTTGGTAACTGATTGTCCAATCCTTAATTTTCTTTAAATGCATTTTTCGATCATAAACACCTGTAATCTGTGTTTTACCATCAGCCAAAAATCTCTTGTCTTTTTGACGTAATTGATCATAAAATTTCGAAAAATCCTGTAAAATCTGCATAGCAATAGGTTTATATTCAGGGGTTTCATCACATGCAAAGCCGAACATCATTCCCTGATCACCTGCACCACCAATTTCATCATTAGTACCAAGTGCAATATCATGACTCTGAGTTCCAAGATTATTGATAATCTTTATATCTTCGGGATTACCAGATTCAACAATGTTATAGGCATGACCATCATCTGTAATATAACCAACGTCCTTCAATACTCTTTTTACGACTTTTTCAACATCAACTTTCGTATTGGAAGTCACTTCTCCGGTGATAAAAATTTTTCCCTTTCCGCCCATAACTTCAATCCCACAACGAGAGTGTTTATCTCCTTTGAGAAAGGCATCTAATAGTGCGTCACTAATCTGATCACAGACTTTATCAGGATGACCACGAAAAACAATTTCATTAGTATATAACTTCATTTTATACTTTCTTGTGGTCTTAATTTATGTAGTTATTATTTTACCATAAATATAGAAAATCTCTGTTATTTAAACGAGATACCTTTTTCATAAAATGCCCCTGAGAGGTGTTTTTAATGATTCGAATGAGGTTGATATTGATTGTTCTTAACAGATATCAGCTTCAAAGAATTACTAATTAGAGATTCTAGAAGGAGGAATCCATGAAAATTAAGACCATTAAAGTTAGTGGTGATAAAGATTACGCAAAAGTCTCAGACCGTATCAAAGTTTTCTGGGAAGAAAACCCAAATGGTAAGATCGACACCGAACGTGAAGACATTTCAGATAATAAAGTTCGCTTTATCGCACGTATCTGGCGTGATTCTGATGTTGTATCAAATCTAGCTACTACTGGCACAGATATTAATGCTATTAAGTTCACAGCCAACGCTATGGCTTCTGCGGACGCAATTAAAAAGGGTGATAAAGAGAACGAAAAACTTGAGACTGTAGCTGTAGGGCGTGCATTAGCTATGTTAGGTTATCTTGCTTCCGGAGAAGTAGCAAGCCGTGAAGAGATGGAACAATTCGAGGTTTATAAGGCTGATCTCTTCCAAGACGAGATTAATAAGACTATCGAATTAATGAAGAAAGCTAAAACTATTGATGAGCTTCGCAAATTATATGTCTCTCTTCGTACTGAGCTTCGCACGGCTCAAGAAGTCCTTAATGCTAAGGACGAACTGAAGAAGAAGCTAAATGAGAAGAAGCCAGCTAAAAAGACTGTCAAGGTAGAAGTGGAGGAGAAAAAGAATGAAAACAATTAAGTTCGAGAAGAATTCTGAAGAATGGATGGAATTCAGAAGAGGTAAATCTGGTGGATCGGAATTTAATGATTTATATATCTCCAAGCTTCCTTTAATTAGTAGTATGAAAGCTAAATTGGACGAGCTTCAGATTGAGTATCCGAAACTTGCTAAGACTGAAGAACTAGCTATTCTACTTGGTCCAGAAAATCTGGTGGAATTAAAACTTAACGCAGAACCTAAAGATCGTTATTACGAGATTATCGCAGAACGTGTTGCTAGACCAATTACGCCTAACGATTATGTAGATCGCCTAAATGGGCAACCATTCTCGATGATGAATAGAGGTCATATCCTAGAACCCGAAGCTATTGAAGCCTTTAATGAAAAAACTGGTAAGAATGCTAACCCTGAATGTGTAGTTTGGGTTCGAGAAGACAATGAGAATATCTATATCTCACCAGACGCAGTGATTTCAGAAGAAGAGGCAGTCGAAGTTAAATGTCTAGAGTCTAAAAAGATTATCGAAGCATTCTTAACCAAGAAGTATCCTCAAGAGTACAAAATGCAGATTGTTAAGTACTTTGTCGTTAACGAAAAGCTAAAGAAACTTTATTTCGTACTTTATACGGATGTAATTCCCGGGCTAGAACTTCAGATCTTTGAGATTAAACGTGAAGATGTAGCTAGTTTGATTGAGGAAGCCAAGGCATACGAAGATCAAATTATGAATCGAATCGATGAAGATACTAAAAAGATATTAGAACTTACATTTTAATTTTAAGAAAGGAAAGAAAAAATGAACGAAAAAGAAAACACAAAAATCCTTATAGACATTCTTAGGAAAGTGAAAGCTAACAAATCTAGAAGAGTCAGCAAGGATGAGTTAGATCATCTAGATAAAAATGTTAAGACAATTAAGGAAGACGTGGATAAGGGTAGGTCTGTTGGATATATAGTCATAGGGATAGATTCTAAAGGTAGAACTAATCATGCGTGTTGTGGAACTAGCTTCATGATCGAGGAAATGTTAATAGGCTTAATAGAACAGATCGGTAAGGATAACATACCGCTTGTTGAAGCTATTCTCGAGAGAATAAAGTTTGAACTTGGCGAACCAAACGAAGATAAGCCCAAAGACCATAAAAGATCTAAAGAAGAAATTTCTGAAGAACTGATGGATTTTTTATGCAAGGAATTTAATATCGATGAGGAAGAAGAAAATGAAAAATAATCAGAACGCTATAAATGAACTTGCGAAGCTCGTAGAAAAAATGTTAAAGCTTTCAAAACATAAAATAATTAAAAAAGAAGAGTTAAAATCGCTGGACGAAGCTGTTGATGTTATCAAAGATAGTTGCTCGAAGGGGAAACTTATCAGCTATCTTGTTATAGGACTATCTAAGAATAGTGATACTGCACAAGTTTTTGAAGGATCAAGTTTTACCGCTGTAGAAACGATGTCCTTATTCTTTGAGGCTCTAATTAAAGATCATAAAGATCTAGGAGAGAGGATTCTCGAAAGACTTAAATCTGATTTTGATGAGAAATATCCTAAAGAGGAAGAAGATGACAAAAACTAAATATGTTGTTAGCTATATAGACTCTAAAGGCATGAGACGCACCAAAGCTACCGACACATATACCGGAGCTAGAAAAGTAGCTGATTATATCAAAGAAAAAGGTGGTGAAGCAAGAGTTTCGATCTTCTTCGACAAGAGTGTAAAGAGCGTATGAAGAAATCCGTGTGAATTATCACTAAGATCCCAGGTTGTAAGCCAGGGAGATTAAAAAGGAAAATTAAATGAGTAAGCTAACCGTTGTTCCAGCGTACTTAAAAGGCTACAAAATTAAACTGGTTAAATTTAACGAGGAATATAAGAAAAAATAATCAATTCGATGGTGCGGATTAATTACCTCCTTAAAGTAATAGCAATCAGTTAAATGTCATTAACGCAGCCATAGTACCTCAATAACTCATGTGGTGGTCATAATCTAAAGTGTATTTCATACCATTTTAACTATTGTATGACCACCAAAAACAACAGATAAGTGGTGCTGAACTTTGATTCAGTTAAATGTCATTAACGCAGCCACTAGCTTAAAACTAATATAACTATTTAATTTCTACTATTGTAGATTGTTGGTAAAAGGTAATTAATATTATCTCCTCACGTTAGTTTTAAGTTTGTTTGTCCCTACTGTAGGATTCAGTGCTATGACCTACAGTGGAGACCTCTAAACAGGTAACTAATCAAACACATGTGTCATATCTAAAAATATTGCTAAGACGTCGCAGCGATTATCCAATTGGACAAGTTCGCGGTCTAGCTTAGTTAATAGAGGAGTAGTAAACAACACGAAACAAACGGTATGAAATATTAGTTACCTGTTTAGAGGTGGAATTAAGAAAGGAATAAATGGAAAGTATAGAAAAAATGAAGAGATACAAGCTTAAAAAAGATCTGCCAACATTCAAAGCTGGTGATGAGTTCTATCTAGATAGCAATAACGATCTTCGACTTAAAGGGTCAGATATCATGGCTTATAATCATCACAATCTAGAGAAGTTCCCAAACATTCTCAAAGATTGGTTCGAGGAAATTTCTGGATACGAGAGGCGGAGAGCAAGGCAGAGTAATGTATACTGGTTTATAGATGATGTAGGCGATGAAAAATATGAAATAGAAACTGGTCATACAATCGATGATTTTCGTTGGATGTTAAGTAATTACTTCAAGAATAAAAAAGAAGCCAAAGCTTATAAAAAATACCTTCTCGCTCGTCAAGTTCTGTTAGATGACGCTAAGGGCGGAAAGTTTATCGTAGGTGGTAACAACTATTGTGATTATTATGACCATGTTTTTAATAGCTGGGAGCACTGCGTCGACCGTAATGAGGATAGGCAATATCTAGGTTCTATCTATTTTCAATCCGAAGACGATCTCGAAGAATCCCTCAAAAAACATAAAGACCAATGGGAGATCGTACGTAAATATGAAATGGGGGAGATGTAATAATGAACGCATATTGTTGTGAATGTAAGAAAAAAGTTGAGGCAGAAGTTGTAGGTGGCGAAACAATCTATCCGCACCGTCCAGACCTTTATGACAAAAAATTTTGCATGTGTCCTTATTGTCGTAACTATACTGGCATCTATCAAGGAGAAAAAATAACTATCCCAACAAAACATATCCGTGTGTGCAGACATACTGCCCATAGAGCTTTAGATAAGATTTGGCACTCAAGAAAACAGAAAATCAAATACTACGCCTATATGGGTAAGAAGTTTAAAAGAACTTTTCATTGGGGTGAAATTAAAAACGAGGAAGAAGCAGATAGGGCTTTGACTTTGACTTTGGAATACTTGAAAGGAATAAAATAATGGAAGAGTACAAAACTTTAGATAAAGAAACAGTTCTAGCTGAATTAAGGTTCGCAATAGAACACAAGATTAAATTCAGTAAAAAAGACTTAAAAGAGATACTTTCTTTTGGAGATATTCAAGATATCTGCAATGAGTTAAATATTAACGCTAAAATACAACCAATTTTTGTAGATGGTCCAATAAGAGTCGCATATTATACCATAGAGTTTTATCATTTTTATGGCAGTGTTACTCAAACTATCGGTAAATACACTGAACATGTTTTAGTTTCTTCTAATGATGAAGAGTGTTTTCAACCCATAGACAATACCGAACATGACGTAAAAATCTCTACCGACGAAGAAGAGGTATAACATAATGCGCGAGTTGGAATTTAGGGCATATCTCAAGGAAGAAAAGAAGTATGTTTTCCCCACAATGATATTGGTAGATTTTGGCATAGTAACGGGTATTGCCTATACTGATATCGACGAAAGTACCCATGAACCCATAGAGCGTAGGCTTATTATTGAAGATGTCGTACTTGAGCAAGCAACTGGTCTTAGAGACAAAAATAGAAAGATGATTTATAAGGGGGATATCGTCGCAGAGCATAATGGAGACATTATTGGCACTATAATTCAGCACCCTAGTGGAGAGTGGCAGATAGCGTGGATTGGGGTATTCGGCGGAGTAAGCAAGCTTTATGACCACAGAGACTGGTGCGAAGTTATTGGCGATATTCATAATAATCCTGAACTCTTGGAGGAGAATAAAAGTGCGTGAATTAAAGTTTAGAGTTTGGGATAAAGCAAATAACAGATACCTAAGGCGAGATAGTACTGGGATAGATAATCTTGGTAATATCATTGACTTTGAGAATTGCGATGAAGATGACCGAGGCGTGCATAATGTACGTGTTCTAGGTAAGAATGATATGGGATTCACCACTGAACAATACACTGGACTTCATGACAAAAACGGCAAGGAAATTTACGAGGGCGATATATTATCTATTCCACGCAGAAAAGATAAGAAAAAAGATAAATTGTATACAGTAGTATGGCATAAAACTCATGCTAGATTAAATTTTGCAAATACAAACGGAGAGTTTGGTGAAATATCTATAGGAAAAATTATGCGTTCGCAGATTGTCGGCAATATTCACGAGAATAGCGAATTATTGGAGAGGAAAAAATGAAATTATCAACAATCAATCAAATAGTGGAAGCAATTCTGTCTCAGACTAATTCAAACATAAAACTCCCACATGAGGACGTCCGAGAGGCGACGTTTAAACGATTAGCGAACGAAGCCACTATCATTCTAAAGACCGCATTAATTTGTGAGGACAAAGGAATCGAAGAGGCTATGAAGTATTATAACGGTACTCATACAGAGGATGAATATAAAGAGTTCAGAACTAGCGTAGTAGACTACGATGTTAGTCTCTGCAAAAATTGCTGGTGCATGACCCACACGATAAATAGTAAATGCGGAAAATGCAAAGCTAAAAAGGAAGAAAGACTAATGGATAGACTAGCAGAGCTTTACGATATGGCTAAACCGCCAATAGTAGAGACGCTAAAAAAAGGTGAACACTCTGGCTTCGAGTTCTTCATTTTATGGTTTAGTAGCCACCCGGACGCCTACATCAGAATCCCAAAAAGCCACCCATATTATAAGAAAGACTACAGAGAGATAGACAATAAATATTTAGTCCACGGAGGCTTCACATTTAGCGGGAAAGACCTAGACGAAGGATATGGATTGCCAAAGGGGTGGTACTTGGGGTGGGACTACGCCCACTTTACTGACTTCATCAACCTCCCTGGGCATTCCCTGAATGGCTATAAGTGGAGAGTAGAAGACATCGAAAAAGATTGCAAAGAGGTAATTGACAAAATAATAAAGGAAGCTAAATGAGTAGTACAACTAGAGCGATAGCAGCGGCGTTTAATCAGATGATAGCTGGTCGAAAATTACATGCTCCACGCAAAATGGAATTATACGCAAGCTTAACTCAGCCACCCATAAAAGTTATAGACAAGCATGGTACGGATGACGAGATGGAGTGGACAGTTAAATGCCCGAATTGTGGAGCTTATAAAAATTACGGAACTCAAATATTTATGAGTAGCGGGCGTATTTACTGCGATGCAAAGGGTTGTAGGGAGAAATTGGAGGCAAAATGACATACACAGGACATAAAACTAGAACAATGCCGGATGGGCAAAATATCGTTGACTACATTATGCCGACACTTATTCAAGAGAGTAGGTTCTATGGTGGAATACCACTACCATCAAGAGAACAGGTAGCATTAGTAATTAGGGCATTAAGAATGCATCCATTATTAGAATACGCCTCTAAGTATGATTATTCGGAATTATCTAAACCAAATGAAATTACAAAATTTTTCCCAACCATCTCTAGTATCGGGAGGTTTTTCCGAGACGCTCCGCAAGAGATACTAGATAAATATGCAATGGAGTATGGAGATGAGAATTAGTAAGTGGCTTGAGAGGCAAAACAAAAAAGAGCCTAGATATTTCTGCCTCAGTTGTCTTAGATTGTTTAGAACTGGAAAATTCAGTAGGTTTGACTTAAATATCTATGATGATGTCTGCCCCTATTGTGGAGATATTGGATGTGATTTCGAAGAGTTAGCCACGGAGTATAAAGAGTTGGTGATTATGCATTTTGGAGATGAAAAATGAGACGACTTCCAAAATATAATTCAGAACATAACCTATACGAACAGATAGCTCGGTATTTGCAATTACAATACCCGAGCGTAATCTATCGCTTCGATATCGCAGCCGATCTCAAACTGACGCCTGGTCAGGCGGCGAAACATCATAAATTACATCCAACACGTGGCTATCCAGACCTGTTTATTGCACATCAAGGCGAAGTTGTTTTTGGACCTTGCAACGATCGAAGATTAGTTTACGGACTTTATCTTGAAATTAAAAAAGACGGCACCAAATTAAAACGCGATAAAGATGCTAAAAAGCCCTTAAAGGGCGAGATTAAAATCCGCAAAAAGGGAGATTGGTGGGACAAACATGTTGAAGAGCAAGCCGAGATGCTTGAAAGACTGCGCCAGGCAGGATATAAAGCAGAGTTTGGGGTTGGATTTGATGAGTGTAAGCAGATTATTGATAAGTATCTAAGGAGCGCGCAATGGTAAACGCTAAAATGCACACTGGATGTTCTTGTTATCAATGCAGAAAAGGGAGAGACAAGAGAGTTCGTAAGATATATCATCATAAACTTCGCAAGAGACAAAAGAGGCAACTTAAAAAGCTGGATGATATTAAGGACGTGATTATAAGTATAGGTTATACAGATTAGGAAAAACAATGAAAACTATCAATTCTCGTAAAGTATTATCATTAGTGGACACTTACCAAGAGTATCCAATACCACGAATTTTTGGTGATGATCATTATTACATGTTTAAGCATGGTAGTCTTTATGGACTTTTTAATCTATCAGATGAGAAAGTTGTGAACCTATTAGCTATTGACAATACTAAAATGCATAATGGTCAGTTTTTAAAATTCATTGAACTACTTGAGAAGTTTACAAGAGAGAATGGTCTCAAGTTCATGATAGGTGAATTATTCAACCGTAGATTAGATGATTGGTTTGCTCGTAGAGGATATCAGAAAGATCGTGATAATCGAATCTATAATCCTAACTCTAGTATTGCTAATGTGTTACAATAACATTGGAAAACAAAAAATCTTTTTCATATTTTTTCTAAACTCGAGATAGCCCCAAGTTGAGAGGGGGCTATTTTTGTTGTGGTTATTTTAAGTGTTTAGCTTTATACTTAATTCAAGTGGGAGAACATTCATAAGGGGGTGATTATATGCTTAACCAGCATCATCTACTTTGGCAGAGACGTTGGTATGATACTGGATATTGTAGGTCTCTTAGAAATCTTCCTTACACTAAGGTAATGCTCGATAAAAAGCTACATAAAGCTCTACATGAGGAGATATCTGGAGTTCCAATTCCAACAGGAGCAACAGCTAAGAGGATTTGTTATGCTATCCTAAATGGTCTTATTATGGAGACAATTCATATTGATGATAAGCCTTCTGATAGGATTGCGTTCATGATGGATCTCTTATCTACGGCTGATAAGCAGACGTATGTGGCACTTAGGAAGCAGTATTTCTTTCTAAAAAGGAGGGGGTTATGAGGTTACATATCTTGGTTGAAGTTACAATTCCTGAAACAAGCGTTAATGTATTACGCCAGAAGTTACTTGGTTTCAATGCTAAGTTAGAAAAAGATGTATATGGTGGTGATATGCTTGGATATAACTACACAATCCATTTTAATGGCGATCACGAGATAGGATTGTCTGTAATGGATATTGTGGATGAGTATCACCACAATTACCTTGTTGCATACCTTGCAGACAGCAAAGGTATCACCCAACTACTCAAGATTGAGTAGAGTTAAGCCCCGAATCTTGGGGCTTTTTAATGGTATAATTGTAGAGAAGAACTAGAGGTGATCACGGTTCTTTGTCAATAAGTCGTATATTGAGTACTAGATTCTACGTGTAGTCATCGTTCTGCACCGACATATACGCAAGACCGAATACTCTTCGGAGTATTCATATAGTGGAATAGCTCAGCTGGCTAGAGCAGTCGGCTTATACCCGACAGATCATTGGTTCGAATCCAATTTCCACCACCAAGTCTAATAATTATTGGCAATTTCTACTATAGTAGATGCAAGTTACCTCTTCGGAGGTTTTTTGTTTATCATATTGATATCCCAAGCATAGTTAGACAATAAATAACCATTTTCGTAAAGTCATGAAAATGACCAATTTCACCGCTTGGCGAAAATGATGTTTTATTTTATAATAAATACGTAAGGAAAGATTTTTCTTCGTCCTCGGGTTCTAGTCAAGAAGCTCTCCAGTTTGGGGAGTTTTTTGGTTAGGACATCTGTATCCTAAGCATAATTAGATAATATCCAAATAAAACAATCAAGTAAAAATCTAAAACAAGAAAACTGTCCTTTATAACAGAGGTAGAATTAGCTAAAAATCGTTCTTGTATAGTTGATTATGCAAGTAAGTCAAGCCTTCATAATGTGCTATAATTGATATGCAAACTCACAGGGTTTTGTAGTAGTCTATAGTCAGCGGGTTCTCCATAGTGGAGAGTAGGTGCTAGCCTGAGCAGTCCTTAACACGATAGACTATTAAGATTCTTAGGAATCTTGGGATTGTGGTATCCGCAATCGATATAAGTCTCTTACGTAAGTAGGAGATTTATATTTTATCAAAACAGATTCAAAAAGAGATGTTGTATAAAATATTTGTACAATTTATAAATTTCTGTTAAAATATTGACAATGTCAACAAAAACAAAAAATAAATAAGTTCTTTAAGTGATTAAAAAATAGAGCTTCACAGCTATATTTTTATTTTAGGTAAGTGTAATAAAGATATATCCGTGCAGCGCTAGTAACTGCACGAATATTATCAGATTAGATGTTTTTTCGAAGTGTATCTAACCTGATTATTGGTTGATTAAGACTCAGTTTCGACTGGGTCTTTTTCATTGTCTTCAACCCAAAAATGGAAGAATCCTCCATTCTTTGGATAGATGATCTTGCCATTCTTTCGAATGTAACGACAAAAAACTTCTGTCATGCAAGGCACTCCTTTCCTGATTATTAATGTTCACTCTGGACTTATCCCAGTAGCCTGGTGCGTTTCTTTTTTATTTTCAAGTTTTTATCATCTAAAAAAGAACTAGCATTTTTATTGATGCCACTCTAGTAATAAAAAGTCCTGTACCAGTATGTGGAGTAGGCGCGTTTTAACTGGCTCGTAAACCAGGTGGTTGTTTAGACCTACGCCACATATTGACACGGGACAAAATTGAGTTTTTAAAACGTCTTACCATCGCCAACCACGGCGAATCGCACCTCCAAGAAGTATTAACTCCTCAGCAACTTTATTATAGCATAATTTTACACAAGTAAAGCGTTTTCCACAGTTGTTTTTCTCCAGATTATTAAAAAGCTCTACCTCTATCAAACTAACCATTGATTATACTAACGCTTATGTTATAAAAACCAAACATTATTTGTCTGGTATAATATAAGCGAAATACACGGGAGAACCGTGTTTTTTATTTGAGAAATTATGAAGTTAAAAGTTTTAGAGCTATTTTCTGGTACCGGTTATATCTCGAATACATTTCGTGCGAGAGGTCATCGAGCTTGGAAAGTAGACTGGAGTAAAGACCTTGATGCAAATCTTCATGCTGATATTAGTAAACTAACAGTAGATAATATTAGAACTTTATGTAATGGAAAACCTAACGTTATTTGGGCAAGTCCAGATTGTACTACTTACTCTATTGCTGCAACTATTAAAGGTGGTGGATTCAAGCATAGAGAACTTGGCACATATGAGCCTAAAACTGAATACGCTAAATTCTGTGATATTTGCGACCAACATGTAATTGACCTTATCGCAGAATTAAAATCCAAATACTGGTTCATCGAGAACCCTCGTGGCATGATGAGGCATATGCCTTGGATGATAAACTTAAACGATAAGCTAAAAGGGGCAAAACGTTACACAATAACCTACTGTTCTTACGGTGGGCAAACTATGAAGCCAACTGATATTTGGACGAATCATCCAAACCCTAATTTTCTTCCTATATGTAAAGGACAAGGCTGTGAACATCTCTCATGGAGAAGAGAAGGTGGACAGACAGAGGTATGGAACAAAATTGCTGGTAAGGGTATGTATTCAAGAGCGATTGTACGAGGATTAATGCCACAGAGGTTACTCGATCATATTGTTAATATTTGTGAAGAAAGGTAAATTTATGAAGAAAATTTCTGAAGGTAAGATAAAAGATAAACTCACAAAAAAGATTACCGATTCGCGTAGACTTAAATTTCTTGAATTATATTTAACTCCTGGCACGAAATATTTCAATAATGGGTATCAATCAGCGATTAAGGCTGGTTTTACTGAAAATACTGCTACAACTATCTTGAATAAATATAAGTGGGTTACTGATGGCATTAAGATGATTCGTGGCAATTCGATTGACACTCAAGTTTTAGCAGAAAAATCTCGCAAGGTCTTATCAAAATCTCTTGATTCAGATGACCCTAAAATCGCACAAGATACTGCTAAATTTGTTTCGTCTCATATTGATCCGGATTTTGTCCAGAAGCAGGAGGTTAATCTTCAGTTACCGAATCCAATTTATGGTGGTAAATCTAAAAATTCAGATATTAAAAAAGAGGACGAATAGTAAATGAAGTTTAAGAATACTACTGCCACAAAGAAAGTATTCTCTCTCAAAAAGCGCATTCGGGCTGTTTGTGGTGGAACTTCTGCCAGCAAAACTATCTCTATTTTAATTTGGCTTATAGACTACGCACAAAGCCATAAGAGTAAGAATATCTGGGTGGTATCAGAAAGCATGCCACATCTTAAAGGTGGAGCTATTGAGGACTTTAAAAATATCATGCAAGGTCAAGGGTACTGGGTTGAATCAAGATGGCATGGTACGGACTACGTTTATACATTTGAGACCGGCTCAACGATTAAATTTACCTCAGTTGATACATACGGAAAAGCACACGGTCCAAGGCGTGATGTCCTGTTTCTTAATGAATGCAATAACTTGGCGTACAACATTGTTGATCAGCTTATTACACGTACTCGTGAAGTGGTTTGGATTGACTGGAACCCGACTTCTGAATTTTGGTTTTATGAAAAAATGCTCGGAAAGCGAGATGACATTGATTTCATTACATTAACATATAAAGACAATGAAGCGCTAGATCAGAACACGATTCAAGAAATTGAGAGCCATAAAGATAATAAGAACTGGTGGCGAGTTTATGGCGAGGGGAAAATCGGCGAAGTTGAAGGTCGTATTTATACAGGCTGGCAGATTATTAAGGATATACCATTTGAAGCACGCCTCGAAGGTTATGGTCTTGATTACGGATACTCTATCGACCCAACTGCTATTGTCGCAGTCTATTACTATAATGGGGGCTATATTCTCGATGAAGTTCTATATCGAAAAGGCATGTCTAATAAACAGATTGCAGATGTCTTGAACAGTCTCCCGTATGGATTAGTTGTTGCCGATTCAGCTGAACCCAAGAGTAATGACGAGATAAAAAGCTATGGCGTGAATTTAATTCCAGTTGTTAAGGGTAAAGATAGTATCAAGCAAGGTATTCAATATGTGCAAGATCAGAAAATCTCAGTTACCGAACGAAGTATCGATTTAATTAAGGAATATCGTAATTATCTATGGAAAACTGATAAAAATGGTCAGATTATTAATGAACCAGAGGGTGGTCTCGACCATGCTCTTGACGCAGTTAGATATAGGTTATCGAGCATGAAGCCCCAGAGAGAAACTAAGAAAAGCTATAAGAGTAATAATTCGAGGTCGGTATGGTAAGTAGAAAGAATGACCAGATGTGTGATGATGAACTTATTTTTGGTAGATACAATAAGCAAGTAGATTATCGTAACGGGCAAGTATCTCAAGTAGTAGAGTATAAGTCTGAATCAATCATGCCCACCAACCCAACAAATATTGATTTACCAGTAGAAACCCTTAAAGACATGATCTACGAAGGCATCGGAGGTGGATATAAGAGTGTAGGGGTTGAAATTGAGTTTACCACCGATCATAAAATTAAATTAGTCCGCAAAAACTTCGTTAGAAAACTAGAAGAACAAAAATAGACCGAATTTCCGGTCTATTTTCTTTACAGGCTAGGCTGCAGTTGCGGAGATCCAGCCTTTCTTTTTCTTTTCGTCCTCTTTATATCTGAAGTATTTATTGTAAAGAGAATTATCATCATCCTTGTCTTCGTTTGGGTCTTCAATTTTTGTCTTGGTTGGATCATACGTCCAATCTTTTTGTTTTGTCTCTTCGTACTGAATTGGCTTGTATTTAGTACCCTCAGTTACTGCGCCAGCACGTACCGCAGCGTCGGCTTGTTCTTGGGCACGCCTTACTGCATCAGAACCAGCAGCAATAATGTCAGCTGTACTACGATTTTGTGCATCAGCCTTCTGTCTTTCAAGTTTCGCTACTTCATCCCAATAGTTAGATCGTCTACCAGCAAAATCTTCTGCCGCTGCTTGTTTCTGACGTTCTCGTGAAGTTAAAATATCGTCTTTTTGTCTGCGATAGTCTAAATTCTGGCGATTGTAGTTAGTTTCTTGCTCTCTTGCATTTTCAGCATTATTATCTTCAATACTTGATCTTACTTTTTCAGCAGCACGAGCAAGCATTGTTGGTACTGTATATTGTGCCATAGAAGAACTACCAGCTCCACTCCTTGCAAAATAACGAGCATAGGCATCGCGTTGGTTTTTAAAGTCATCGTTAGCAACATCAATTTGTCTGCGACGATTGCCCAAGCGTTGCGTACGAGCAGTATTGTAGTCCTCTTGAACTTGTTTCCAGTTATTTTCAAGATTATTGATATCTCGATTATAGTTATTCTCGATGTTTGCATATTTATTCTGCTCTGCTTCATCGATTCGTCTAAGTTGATTTGGCATCAATCCTAGGCTTTCGTTGATCATAGCTAAATTACGAGCTCTGTTTTGAGTTTGTTGATTATAGTAATTCTGTTGGTAGCTATTACTTCTCGCTTCTGCTTGTTGTCTAACGTCTGGATCGTTCTTCCAAACGTTATAGTCTGCCTCGTATGCTCTTCTCATTTCCGGTAGAATGAGACGGTTAACTTCGTATGCAGAGAAACCATTTGAGTAATTACCATGATCTTTTGCGCCAATACCAAAGAAGCCACCATCGGTCTTTCTTGAGACACCGGGTGAACTATAGTTATCCTGATTAAGAAAACGTTGATCAACACCCCAGTCGTCACCGACAACATTTAGTAAGGCTTGCGCTTGTGCTCGGGTTTGATCGCTATATCCAGTATTGTCTACTCGACGCTGTAGCCATTGTCGTGGCGTATAAAAATCTGCCATCTATTGTCCTTTCTTATACTTGAACAGAACTACTGAGGTTAGATTTTATTTTCCACACTTCACTGTGTGAATATCTATATTCTTACAAATATGACTCTCAATTGGCTTGATTTCTGGTTGCTTTAGCTTTGGGGCATCATAGTACATTGATTGATTTGGTCTTGCGGTAGTGATTGTTCTAGTGGCGTTCATCGGGGATATATGCGTCATAACTTTTCCATCACAAATAAATTCCCAACCGTCAAAACCGGGATCAGTATAATCACTATCTGAATATCCTACCCTATAAACCACATTCGTTTTGTAAGGGAGTCTTTTTTCGTAACAATGCCCACTATCATATGTATTAATATGATTAGCAGTTGGTATTGATGGAGTGTTTTGTGATGTCGTATCTTTATTTTGTTTCTTCTCTCTATAAGCGATGATTCCGTTGATTGGATCTTTCTCTCTGATCGTGTATGAAGAAGAAAATACAGAATAGCATCGTCGTTGTATTCCAGACTCTCTCTCTTTTATAATTTTCTGTTCACCCTCAGCTAAATTACTATCTTCTATGTATTGGTATTGAGCTGGGATTGGATCTGCTTGTCTATGACACAAGAATTTCTCTGTATTACTAAAAAGATAAAATGTCTTAGATAAATATATTAGAAATGTCGTAGATAAACATAAGAATACCACTACAAAGATAATTACTAGAATACGTAAAGGTTTCCAGTATCGATTAGCTTTCTTATGAAGATTCTTCTTATCCTCTTGTGATAGCCTGTTCATAGTGCATATTATACCATACTTTACATATTTTTCAAGCCTCAGTAGTTCCGTCCAAGTTGTTAATATTTAAGCTTAGCGGAAAAGATATCTTACTTTTTCTGTGGAATGATAATACCTAGAATAAAGCCAACTATAAAAGTCTCTATTACTATGCGGCCAATTGCTTCATAGATATTGTATTCGAAGAATGTAATAACCCAACCAATAATTATTACAATTATCCCTACTATTCTTAGATCGACAAGTGCCCCTCTTCTTCCATGATGTCTTTGTTCCATATATACATATGGTAACATTCCAAATAGAATAAAGAGTAGTCCAACCATTAGTTTGATTATAGTCTTTTTATCCAAATCGCTCAAGCTTTAATTTTCTACTCCGATATTTATAGTCTGTGGAGTATTTAGACTTAAAAAGGGGGATCACTCCCCCTGATATTAAGCTGCGTTCTTCAATGCGAAGATACCAGATTTGCGTTGATTGAATACAAATGCATCAAATACAACACGACCATTAACATAGAAGCCAGATGCGGTTTCTTTGAATGGGCCTTGGTTGTAGTCTGCGAGATGTTTAGGAGCAGCTGCGGCTGACTCGTGAGTCAAAACACAGGTAAATTTGGTTGGTAGATAGTCGTCTGGGACTTCAATGATTAGACAGCCATCAATCATGCCATAATTACCAGTTCGGCGAGAATGTGCGCTAAGTTCAGATGGGATGGTGAATTTAGGATCAAGTTTGATTTTAGCAAATTCAGTAGCTCCGAAGAACGCTACACGACCAACACGAGGAACTTTAGCATTAGTTTGTTTTGTCATGAGTGAGCTAAATGTCTCGTATGCATCTGCATTAGTAGTAGCCTTCACAATTGTAGCAGCGGCACCAGCAAGGACGCTAAGATTGTGTTTATCGATAGTTGGAACAACCTCCTGTGAAATCTCTTCTTTCATAACTTCGCGAGCATCAAGTGAACCATCTGCTGCGAAATGAGCATCAGCCTTATCGATACTCATAGCGAAGTACATATCTTTACTTGCGGTTACAGTCTGAACTTCATTCTCTGCATCCTTATATTCATAACCGAAGCTAGTACCATTAGCTGATTTACGGGCTGAATAATCGCGCAAAGCCTGGGTTTTAACTGAAAAGATTTGGAATGATTTGGTTGTGCCACCAATTACCTGATATTTGCCCTTAAACGCTGGAGCGGTTAAACTCTCAAGTTTATAAGCAGCATCAAGAACCTTGGAATAAGCACTTGGTAAATTAACTGCCATAGTTATATTCTCCTTTAAATATTAAGCACGCTTCTTACAAAATCTTCCTCAGTTTGCTCACCTTTAACGGTTGAATTACTCCTAGGGTAGGGGTTGTAAGATACGTTTGTTTGTTTGCTTTTAGTATTAGTTTTACGAGCATTACTAGCTTTTTCGCCCTGCATAACTCCTAGTCGATAAATCTGCCCAATACTCTCTAGGAATGGTTGTAATCTGACTGTTGCGCTAATAACTTCACCGTCATTCCCGCGTCTTACATGGGCAACATCTTCGTACATTTCAAGGATACCGTTTGCAAGATCTGGATTAAAATCTGGATTGGAGCTATCAAAGAGTTCTGGATAGGCTAGTTTTGCGTTCTCCGTTGCTAAAACCTGCTCGTAGCGAGTTTCAGCAATCGTCTCGATTTCAGCTTTACGTGAATTTTGAGCTTCTATTAATCGCATACGAGCCTCAATAGCAGCGTCAGCTTCGCTGATATTCTCATCTTGCGACATAATATAGTTTGTTAACTCTTCCACTGTAGGCAACTGCAGTTCTTGGTACTGTGAGATCTCAGATTTTAAGCGATTAAGCTCTGCGACACTGTCTCTAATCTCTTGATTTAGGCGCTCTTTGCGCTCCTCGCCTCGAGTTTTAGATTGTTCGGTGTCATCTTTATTCTCTTGCCCTTGTTCATCTTTAGTTTTTCCTGATTCTTCTGCTGACTCAGAAAATACTTCGTCTAGAGCTTTGTCTAGTTCATCACCTTCTGAACTGTTGGCGATAGTGTTATTGTTTTGGGTAGTTGATGATTCTACTCCAGCATCTACACTAGGTGCTGATAAATTTACATCTGTATTATCCATTGATTCCTTTCGGTTACTTTAACGCTGTACGTAGCGAGACGCAGGTCTCTGGACTAAGACCCTAACGAGCGTACCAACCAGTGATATTTTTAAGAAGGAGAATATCAAAGATATGTTGATACGCTAATTAGGAGCTTACTCCACAATGTTCATACGCTTTTCCACCTCCCCTTTAATTCGTAATAGATGATTCTTAACTATCTTGAGTGCAGCAATTTGTCGGATAACAACCTCTGGGTCTCTTAAATCGAGTTGCAGCCTATCTATGGAATCACATTTTTTAATTTCGTCTTCGATGTAGGTTTGAGCCCATTCTAGAATTGGTTTCTCTAAGCTAAGACGGGTCTTTAGTTCTTTTTCTTTAGTTTCTTGTTCCTTAGATTTTTGGATTGGACTTCGTTTCGGATTGTTTGGGTATGGATTCATTTATTACTCCTTAAAAATTCATCAACTTCTTCTGGTGAACCACCTTGTGCTAAATAGAATGCAACACCTTGAGCTTGCTCTTCTGAAAGACCATTTTGTATGAGTTCTGCCACTAACTCAGGGTTTGCTTGAATCTGATTAGTGTTCGGTTTTTGTTCTGTAATTGCTTCTGGGTGAATATTCGGCTGGCTTGAGCTCTCTTGTCCTAGAGTTTGCTCCTGTGGATGTAGGGAATTAAGTATAGGATTAGAATCGTCTATAGTTTCTGCGCTAGTTTCATCTTCCTCAGACACTTTTGGTGCAATCTCTTCTGCGTCAGGAACGCCAGAACGTTTCACGATCTGATAAACAAGAGGAGCTATTTTGAGGTATTTTTCCATTTGATCTCCGGACTCTAGACGGATTTGGAGAAGATCTTTAAGTGTCTCAAGCTGTTCATGGTCGTTATCTAGTTTAGAGCTTGAAGCATCTACCTTGAATTTAACTAAAAGATCTTTTAAGTCTGAGTATTTAATAATTTCTTTGGTAAGTCTAAATTCTGGGTCAATTTTTCGTTTTGTCTCGATGAAGCGCTGCGAGAGTGGTACTACCTGGTCAATTTCGGCTTGATAATGGGCAGCAATATGAAGATTAAGCATAGTTTCAAGAATTTCTCCAAACCATTCTTCAAATTGTCCACGAAGATAGTTATCAGCAATATTGATACGATCTTGTTGCGCATTGACACCGGCAGGTGTTTTGGAGAAACCTGGATTACCAACTTCAGCAGAAATTGAGGTATCGCCGTTATTTGTGATATTTAAGATATTACTCTTGAGAATGCCTTGCACGGTTGGAAAGGTATTAATAAGCGTATTGTCTGTCTGTACGACAGCAGCATCGGCATTAGGGTCGTTCCCTAAGTCCCAAACCGCGTATGGTTCATAGACAATACTCTCCGTATTCACATTGCCACGAATTTTGGTTGGTGGCGCAGATTTAAGCCCTACTTGGAATTGATAGTTCTGGTGATGAATATCAAGCATGTCTTGTAGTCTTCGAGTAAGACGAATAGCAGATAATCCTAGTGGATTTTTACCATCTGGGTCATAGTAAGCATAGATAATTGGAATTTTGCCACTAGGGTCGATATTTTTCCATTCGCGTACTATTTCTCCGGTGTCTGGGTCAAAAGTATAGAAAACATTGTCTACGCCTCTCTGAAATACACAGACAAGCTTAATGAATTCAGCTTGATCGGTCTCTGTAGTAGAAATATCTGTATCTTTGGCAGTAGTTTTTTCTTGCAGTTCTTCAAGCTTTTTGAGATTCCAAGTAGTTTTATAATCCTTGTCTCTAGCAAGCTCTTTTTCGTTGTAGACGATATTTTTAATATCACTTTTCGTATACCAAGTGTTTAAGAAGATATAATTACAGTCTTTGGCATTAGTTTTACCTGGTTCTAAATAAACATCTTGAATATCTACGATTGTAAAATCAGTGCCAAAATAATTATCTTCATTACGAATAAAGACTAATGCTGGTTGAGAACCGTATATAAGCATATTGCGCACCACAGATAGACATTTTGTTTTAACTGATCCCCCAGTTGTAGCGTTTGGTAAGATAACATTATCCACTACTTCATTAAGAAGCTCAGATAAATCAGAGCTTTTGTCGTCCAAGATAACTTTACCAGTAGGATTCTTTTGGACGATTGCTTTTGGTCTTGTCTCAATAAAAGAAGCTGTAGTTGCATCCGTTACATCTGGATTTCCTTCCTTAATATCTTTAGGTTCAGCATTAGCAATACGCTCAAACTCAGAAAAATCCTTAAAAAACCCAGCCATCTTATTTTTGGCTTGTTCATATTCTTGTTTAAGATTTTCTGGCTCTATATAAGAAAAAGACACCCGTTTTTCCTTTCACATATTCTATAAATATGTAAGAGCCGGTACTTGGGTATCTTACTTCTTTTGTATTATACCATACTATAAATAAAGTATTATGCATTTCTATACAACTATCGAAAATAAAAAACGTTTACTCTAAAGACGAGAAGATTGAGGTTGGTACTTGGATAGACGGACGCAAAATCTATCGTAAGGTTTATACCGGAACTGACAATGTTCCTAATAAGCTCAATATAGAACCATTTAAGACAATTATCGATGTGCGTATGATGGTAAAAAATAACCCTGGCGAAGCATGGCGTCCAATTCCATGGGTATTCAACTTCTATGATGGTAACTGGGCAGGTGGCTTCTATATTCAAGAAAACCAACACAATGTTATTATGCAGATAGGTAATGAACTTAAAAAAGTATACTGGTGGCACTTAATCATCGATTATTGCGTCGACTAGCTAATCAATACAGTAATCAAGGATGACATGCCACCAATAGGTTGACTTCATATTGCTTCCTAGTTGAAAGAAGAGCTTATTTTGAGTCTCGCTAATAAAGAATCCCGAGTTCCAATCTGTATTCTGAATTGGATAAGCCCATGGAATTGGACGCCACTCACCACCACCAGATTTGTTCTTAACGATAACTTGAGCATTGATAATTGTCTTGAATTTATCTATATCAATTGAGGCTGGAATATCACCGGCTCCTGAATAAACTTTACGATAAATCTTTCTATCATCTATCCACTTGCCAATTTCAATCCTATTACTAGAGTAAACGTTTTTTATTTTCGATAGTTGTATAGAATTATCGAGAATCTTTTTACCATCAAGTGAATTATCAGCGATTTTATCATTATTTATGGCGTTATTAGCTATTTTAGGCGTTGTAACGCTTCCATCTGGAATTTTTGAAAGATCTACAACTCCATTCTTGAGAGTGCCATCATCATTTAGTGTATTTTTGAGTCCTTGAATTAACTTATTTCTTCCACCCGCTGTTTCGGTAGCGACTAAATAAGTTCTGTCAGTAGGATAATCCCTATCTACTCCGGCTGTAAGTTCGAGGTTTTCGAGATTACGATTATTTCTAGTTCCAATCCAGTCAGTCTCAGTCCCGTTAATTGGATCACCTTTTGAATCAACCTCATATACAACAAATGAGCATTCTCCAGCCCATCCAGCAAGAGCTTCACACGAAAATAAACCAGAACCAGTAGTGTGTGGTTCAGTCAATCTAGCAACCTGTGGTCGTTTCCCTTGTTCTGATGCAAATAATAAGTTAGACATTTTTCTCACCTTTCTTCTTTAAAAGCTTAAAAATCAATAAAATCTGTGAACCCAAAGTCGCTAAAATACTTGCCAAAGCCGTACCGAAGGCGGTCATATTCTTGTCATTCAGACTCATAACTGCAAGCACAACTTGTGGCGTGATAGCAGAGCCTAAAAGCAAGAAATCTCCAACTAAGTAAGCAATGATCTTAGTTTTATTGCTGAACTCAAACCCTGATCCGGCTTCGGCGATAACTTCTGTTGAGGCGTTAGCTAATTTCATATACTCTTCATTGATTTTATTGATTTGTTCGTCAGTTAGTGTAGGTTTCATAGGTTCTGTCTCCTTTTCTTCAACTTTTTGCTCATCTTTATTAATATTTTCCGTTTTATTTTCTTCCATTTGCTTCTCCTTTTCTTGCGTATTTTCCTTAGGCATTTCTGGCGCTGGTTCGGGCTTTGGTGATTCTACTGGCTTCTCTTCGGGCTTAGGTGGATTTACCCACTCAACTACGCGAGTAGTATTCATGGTCTCTGTCCAACCAGCATATCTAACACCATAGATGCGAGACACATTGTCAATCGTCGCATTTAGCTCACCTTCGAAATAATCAAAGTAAGGCTTATGTCGATATGGAGAAGTCCAAATTTGAATACGATTACCGGTACGTTTAGCAACAGCTACATGTCCGTAATTCTGCGCTCCACCAGTCCACCAGATAGGCACAAAACAACCGTCTGGAAGGTTTCGATCTTGGTGCTTGGTATTGTTCCAGTTCCAAGCGATTTGTGCAGAGGCTGCAAATGGAGCGACATTGAATGTCCTTTGAGCCACAGCTAAACACCAAAGAAACCAATCCATCAGAGGCTTGCCTTGGTAGTGGACAACTAGCTTTTTATCATCTAGGTTAGGATATAGTGTTTGCTTCCAACTCATTTTTGCTTCTCCTTTATATACATTGTTCCAATAATCGTTAACATGATAACTAGGATAGTAGCTATTGCTGGAATGAATAATCCGCTTGATACGATCAGATACCAGATAAGTAGATCTAACATAATAAATATTCCCCATATCGCCACAGCTAACCAATTAATTTTATTCATCGTTTTACTCCATCAATAATCACGAATTTAAGGATCGCTCCTAAAACTGCCGTAATAATTGCCCAGACAATCTTAGCTTGGTTCTCTTCAAGTTTATGAAGCCGACTAGTCCTATCATTAGCACGTTCTTCTAGGACGGTAACTCGTTGAGATATTGCATTAAATGTGTCTATTTTGTGATTAACTTCATATAGTTGATCGCTGACATTCTTGATATCTGCTTCCATCTTGCCTAGTTTCTGGTACAAAGCTGAATCGCTATTCATTGCCCACTCCTTTTTCCGGTAAATATCCAATTGGTACGTGTCTGACTCTGATTTTATGAACGCCATAACGAATAGCTCCTTGAGTTGAAATCTCCACGCTAACCCATTTCAAATCTTTATTAATTTTTAATACTATATTCTTCGTTTCAGTAGTTCTTTCCTGATTGAAAGGTCTATTCCTACCCCAACCGAGATCTTTCAGTGATGGAAAATTAAATTTATCTCCCCATCCTAAAATCTTTGTTTGGTCTCTGAACTTCTTTCTAACCACCTTTTGTATTTCTCGTCTTCTGGTAAAACCACGAACGATTACTGTGATATCACCGATAGGATCGATTAAATCTACTGAGACTGTAAGAACTCTCGAATAGTCATTCTGTTTCGAGAAATACACTTTTGAGGTCTTTACTTTGGTTTCAAAAGTTTTGTCAACATCAATAGCCATTGCATCGTAATCAAATTCACAAACCCTATTATTCACAATCGCAAGTTGATGAGTTTTACCATCATTAGACCCGTAATGCAGCAAAAACTTAGCTGGAACCATCCATGGAAGCATCCAAGCCCCACCACGATCTAGATCTTGTAGCCAAATTTGATTGTTTTCGTTAGTTCCTACTGGTAGTGCCCAAATTAATTTACCGTCGTAAACAATACCAGACGCCTTTGATAGGCTCTTGGCGTTTAATTTCTCAAAATCCTTTGAAATAGTTGCGGATGACTTTGTCGTTGAAAGAATACTTTGGATATTAGGTTGTGTACCAGTAGTAAATACACCGTTTTTAGATAAATAGTGTAGACTCTCTTGATATTTGAGAATGGCATTTGGAGCATCCGTTCCTTCTCGACCATTAGCATCTTGTACTTCTACACTAGGCACTGGAACATTCATAATTTCAATATTTTTAAAGATCAGATGTTTCATTGAACCAAAACCGTTAGTGCCTTGCAAAAAGACCGTTGGGACTGGATCACCTTTACCTGTGCGAAAATCTACAACAGCGTTAGGTAAATTTTTTCCACCAGGTGCTATATCGATCCAACCACCACCTGAATATGAGAAGTTTAAGGCTGTTTTAGGTGTACCGCCATCATAATAAATACGCCATGGGTTATTGATGTCGCCTAGAACATAGACAGTTCCATTGATATTTACACCTCGTCTACCTACGATACCTTCTGACGTATCTGTTTCTGGAACTGTTGTACCAGGTTGCGCAAACATCACACCGGTATCTGTGAATTTAAATGCTCCACTACCGTCATTTGCGATATCTGCAAGATATTGCTCTTTTCCCGTTTCGCTTCCTACGTAAATAATAAATCTTTGTACATTAGAATCACTACATTTCCATTCAAGTGTGATCGACTGTTTTCCAGCTTCCCAGTTATTACGCTCTCTATCTACTTTTTGTGCAGTAAAGTATACCGGTTTTGTTTCGCCGTAGGATTGTGAGGTAATGCCATATCTTAAAACTACACCGCCTTCAGTTAATCCAGTTTTAGTAATTTTTAGGTCTGTTGGTTGTGTTAATTTCTCAAATTTCTTTACAGTTTTAGTCGAGAAGTCGAAGAAATGAGTTTTATTAATACCATTAAAGATTAGACATTTTTGGTCAGTCTGGCAGAAATTATACTCAGCGTCAATTGCCTTTCCGGTATATTCAATACCTTCCGCCTTTTGCCACTTGTTTCCATCTTTAGCATAATAAACATACGCTTTTTTAGTTTTAGGATCACGCTGGACGGATAACAGATAATTTACTGGCCATCCTTTTTCGACTGCTACGACTTCTGTGATTCCAATAATCTCATTTTCTGGTTGCACCCCATAAAGCTTCAAACCTGGTCTTGGTTCTGCTACACCATCTTGAGTAAGCCAGACATTAAGGCTTTCGTCTAATCCATTAATGAGTCCACGGTTCTCATCGAAGATGCTTACTCGACCTCTATTCCAATTGTCTAGAACTAGAGTTGAAACCGAAGGAGTTTTTGTAGTTTTAGGAGGGTTGATCATCTCTTAATTCTCCATGGGTTCATACTTGCGATTCTAAGCCCTCTCTGACGATTCTTCATACTTGTCATGGAATTCTGCGCAAGTGCTACCAGATTGCCATATTGACCAGCTTGCACAATGTCTGATCTAGCAATTTCGGCGGCTAACATATAAATTAACCAATTGACATCATCGACAATGGCTATGCTATCTACAGTAAGCTCTTTAAGTGGTTCATAGTATGGATAGACAAGCTCACTTCCTACGAAGTCCTTAATATAATCAGTATTAAAGCTAATCTTTTTGCCATCGGCGGAAGCAGAGTAAATATCTTTTTTATTAGTGCCAAATTCTTGCATTGGGACTAACTTAGGAGTAATTATTCGATTATCTGCTGTTTTTATTCTAAGTGATAAAAAATTAAGCGGGGAACGAACAAGCTCACCGTCAAGTTCGTAGGTAGCATCATTTGTTAAAGAAATTACTTTTTCTCGCTCTAAACTTGCCCACCTTTCATTCGGAAGAATAATTGACTCATTATACCAATCTCTCTGTAAGTCATTGAGGATACTAACATACTTGCTATAGGCTGGTTCAGACTGTGCAATACTTTCGTCATCACCAGTTGCCATTTTATAGGCTTTCTGAATTATCTTGTCTACTTGCATCTCTACCTTTCTAAGAAAAATACTGACAACTTTCAGCTTTCTCTTGCTTTAAGTTCGCCAGTATTTAGGTAGAACAAATATTAACTTCTTAGCTATATTTTACCACATTTATTACCTACTTTTTATAGATTTTACTTTCCCACTTAGTCGTTTAATAGCCCTAATATTGGCTTTAGCAGCCGCTTTACGGTTGAAGCTAACTGAGGCTTTATCCCCGCTAGAGGATTGTAATGCTCCACGAATAAGCGACATTGTGTCCATCTTATATGATGGTGTACCCCCGCTCTTAGAGCTACTGCTTCGACTTTTATTACTGGTCGTACTTGATAGGCTAATATTCCCATATCTATTTCTGAACTTGTTTCTACTGATGATTCCAGCATTCACTAGAGCATCTCCATAAGCCAAGACATTGTTTAGGACTTTATCACCATCATCAGATGATTCAATAAGATTACGTAAATCATTCTTACCAAGTCCATACAAATCTCTAGTTTCTTTGCTGAAGTCTTTGCCAACTTCTAATTTCTTGAGTTTGTTTTGCGCCTCTATCTTACTTTTACGACTATATTCACCTTTAGTAAGCTTATCTTCGTATTCTTTCTTGAATTCGTTATATTCATAGTCGCTCTCGTTATACAATCGATCTTTATTAACTTGTTTAGTGCCTTTTAAAACTTCTTCAATATATTTACTACTATTAAAGTCTTGAAGTAGCCCAGTTTGTCTATCACTTAGATTTTTCTTAACTTCATCTCCACGTTCTAATTTGCCGAACGTGCTCCCAATTTGCTTAAAATCGCTATCGACAGCATTCTTAACCTTCTCTTGATCTTCTTTACTCAAGTTTTTAAAATCCGAATAACTTTCAAGCTGTTTTTTGAGTTTTTCGCCACTGTCCACAGCCATTTTATATTGACTATCTGCTCCAGCTGAACCGAACCTTCGATATGCTCCTTCAGTAAAGATGCGTCCAATACCACCGCCATCTTTTTGGTTATCTGGATTATCCGTTAGGGTTTTTGCTAAATCCTTGCCAAGTCCACCACTCCAGTTTGCGATAAAGTTATCAATAATTGGTGCATCTACACCAGTTAAGCTAGACAAGAACCTAGCTGCACCGGTAGTGTACTTAGCGCCTTTATCTTGTGGTAACTTATTCTTATCGTAATCGCTTACAATATCTTGTTTAGTGAATGTATTGGTGTTGGTGGCTGCCTCAATAAACGGTTTAATAGCAGTTGGAGTTAACTGATTTACTGGATTTTCCGTATCTAATCCAGTGAACACCTCAAAGATATTACCGGCTGTCTTTAATAACGCGTCTGGAGAGTCTTTAAGATTATTCATTAAATCAGTTATAGGATAAAGAAATTGGGGAATAGGAATCTTGATCAGTCCATCAATACGACCTGTTTCCGGATTATATTTAGCGTCTTTATCAAAAAGTACTAAATTCGTGCGCTTCTCGTAGTCTGATACTCGGTCATACAATTCTTTCTTCTTTTCGTCTGACTCGCTAATACCTTTTGCTGCCATTGCAATACCAGCCCAGGCGGCTAATGCTAACGCCGTTCTAGCTGGTCGTTTAACAAGTTGAGCTGTCATTTGTCTTCCACCTTGTACTCCTGCATTAAGGAATGGCACGATTTTATTGATAACCATAATTGATTCACCACCCCTAGAGAAGTTTAGGGTGTTATTACGTGCAGCCTGAGATTTAGCCGTGATATCTCCATCAGTTCCAAAGTATTGTTGTGCACGGGTAAAATACTCAGTTCTTCCGATTAGGTCATTAAGCGCGTCTATAGGATGTTTTAATCTATCTGCGGCTTTCCTGCTTAAATGGTGTTCTTTGTGAAGTTCCGCCATTAAATCACCCTGCTTATAACCATAGGTTTGGCGATATTCACTACCGATAATACCTTGACGACTCAGTTCAGCACGGAGATTATCTGCCTTTTCACCAAATCCAAAGGTAGCTAGTAGTGCTTTTGGGGTGCCTTTAATATTAGCCCCGATATTACCTGTAATAGTAGTCTGTAATTGGTCGCGAATCAGGTTACTAGCTGCAAATACTGGGTTTAATGACGTAGCACCACCACGGAGTGTTTTTGCTGGCATACTTAGGACGTTGATAACTTTTTCCACTCCTTCTGGAAGCACACGATTAAGTCGTTTCATCTCGCTTGCCACCATCTTTGGAACTTCGTATGAGACTTTCTTGCCGTTCTCCATGAAATTCAAGGTGTCATAGCCTGCTCGTGGTTTTTCGCCATCTCTTAATCTGTGTTCACTAAATGCATTCTCGGCAATCTTTCTGGCTGCGATATTACGTTGTCCCTCATTAATAATTCGCATGGTATTCGACATTGTAGCTTCAATAGGGTTAAGAATTGTTCTGTCTGACCCTTTCATTTTCTTGATCACTTGTTCACTACTAAGATTACCTAATTGTTGTGAATGCCCAGTAAAACTGCTGACATCATCCATGAGACGCTGGTATGGAGTATAAGCTGTATTCTGATTCAATTTATTATGTAATTCTTTGGAAATTAAGCCGTTATCTTCCATATAATTTAGAAGTTGCTTATTAAAATTACGGTAAATTTTCTCTTGCTCCGTGAATTTCTTCTTGTACTTATCAATAATAGCTAAATCCATGTCAAGATCACGTCCAGTATTAATACCTTGTTTATGCAAGTCCGCTGCATGACGTCTAGCAATCAAATATTGTTGGAATTGATTTAGATCTTTAGTAGACATTTTACCGAGCTCAGCTAATCCATTATCGCGGATAAACTGTTGTGCAATCATATCAGAAGAACGAACCTTATCAATATCGTTCCTAATATCTTCTTTTAACTGTTCTCGAGCTATTTTAGACCATTTATCATTACCTTTAGGGATGTATTGCTCATATGCAGTAGAATCATCAACTAAATGATGTCTTAACTGATCTTTAACGTCTCTGATTTTTTGCATCAACCCACCACTTGTTGATTTTTTCTGATTTTCGACTTGATCTTTTATGTAATTTTCAATATCTGTACCTGAAGAATCTTGTCTAGACATTTCTGTCTGTTCGGTATCTGTTCGGTTTATATTTTGCATAGTGCCATTTTTGGTACTATTTTCATCTAGCTTCATCTTGACATCTGATGGGTTTTGTGATACAATGCTTGCGGAGTCGCCTTCGGGCGACATCCCTTTTTTTATAGCTTCATTATGATGTTCTAGTGTACGGATTTCTCTTTTTGATGGAATAACACTAAAAATTTCATTACCATTACCTCTGTCCCCCACTGGAACTAGCCCACTAGGGTTATTTTTATTTACGAATGCTACCGAATTTGGGTTAGATGGATTGTTTGGCAGAATTTCCTTACCATCGCCAAATAGAGCGTTATAGGCAGTGTCTGTTAAATGTTTTGGGGTATTTAACTCAGGGTTTTCTGAAAAACGCTTCTGAGCGTGTTCAGCTGCATTGTAGTTATCTAAATATATATTTCCGTCTTCATTTATATTCTTACGTCCAAGTGTGTTCTGAATATTATTAGCAGTTGCCACATCATCTGTTTTTAATCTTCCAATCCAACTTCTACCATTATCAAATTCTCCAGTAAGCCCATTTTCAAAAGAGGATTCGAGTCTATTTTTTATGCCAGCATTAGGTGTTATTGCAGTCTGTGGAATTGGCAACTTTCCATCCACGTAAGCATTTTTAAGTTTTTCTGTAATATTTTTGGTTGCTTCAACTTTTGCTACGGCATTTTGTACAGGATTAGTTTGTGGGTTAATTCTTTGGTCAATATTTTGTCTAATATTATTATGTAGTTCGCCAAGTTTAGTTTTACCGGCATCAATACCAAGGCTTGCTCCACCCATAATTCCGCCACCTAAAGCACCCAGTGCTGCAGATTCGGGAACTTGATTGAACAAGTTTTTCGTTTTGAAATCACCATTCTTATCGTAATTATCAGTATCAGAAAGATTCTGCGCAATTTGCTGTACACCTTCTTCTAGTCCCTCTGAAGCAGCACCTTTGGCTAAATCTTTTGCAATCTTTTTAGCTGCTTCCTTAAAGCCAGCCTTTCCAGCTTCTGAAACCGCTTGTTTTGCTCCTCTTTTGAATAATGAATTAAGAAGTTTACCACTAGCACCAGAAGGTAAACCAAAGGCGCTGATAGCGGCATCTGCGCCAGAACCAAGACGTTGTAACCCATTTAGGTCTTGGATTGCGCCATCGTCCTGCATACGCTTGCCCGAAAGCGCATCAGAAATACCCGAGCCGATTCCAGCTCCTCCTGCGACCATACCGGCTGGTAGGTCCGTGATAAAGCGTCCAAGGTTGAAACCTTCGTCCGTTTTTCTTTTTCCTAGTAACGCATTGCCGACAAGCCCACCTATACCGTCTTCGCCATCTGTCATATTTTTGATAGTTCTAGCAGCGGCAAGACTCCATTCTCCCATCGTATTAGAATTAATTGGTTTTTTATCAATTGAACCTGCAGGTACAAACGCTTTTAGTGGTTGCCTATCGATCCCATGACGCATAGCGAGTTGTAGTGTTGCCATTTTATAGGCTTCGTCGTCATTATAGTCTCGTTTATATGTACCATCTGGGTTAGAGCCTAATCCATCCGTAATCTTTTTCATCTCGTCTGTGAGAATTTTACGTCTTAACTCCTTATCTCTTCTGTCTGTATCACCAGCAAAGCTTCCCCAGAATCTTCCAATACTATCGTGCTCATTATGATAACGATCATTTAGTTGTTTAATCGTATTATTCAGATCATCTTCATGAACTGCGGTATTTTCTACCTTAGATCTTCCACCTAAAGTAAATCTATTCCCATCTGTTTTATTTTTTCCATTAAGGCTTAGATTTAGTCCAGACGTATTATCTTTAGAAAAATCTGTAGTATCACCTACTGACTTAGTGCTTGGAGTTAACGCTGTTGTCTTAAATGAGTAATCAGGCTTGATATCCAAGTTTCTATTTGGATTAAACTTAGTACTATTTAGGTCGGCTTGAGAAGATAGAGTATTTGGTTGAAAATTAGATTGAAATGATTGTGGTTGCCAGTTAATTTGGGTATTATTCTCCTCATTTTGCTTCTTTTTCTTGCCGAATAAACCTCCGAAAAAGTCTCCAATACCTTTAAAAAAGTCCATCTCTTACTACCCTTTCTTGGCTGATATAAAAAAGCGCCAAAAGATTAAATTTGTCTCTTCTAGCGCCGGTATTTGGGTAGCTATCTTGCCTAATTATATCATACAGAAATCATCTCGCCTCTTATATAAACAGTTTGTGAGTGATGATTTGGGCTGATCTGATAATTCTTAACTTTATCCCAAACTGGACAAAGGTCTCCCTCTAGATTGTGTAAATAATGTTGTGTTACTTGTAAGCTGGAATGTCTCATTAATTTTTGAATGACGTCCATATCTGCTCCTTTATTACGAAGATCTGTAGCAAAACTATGACGCATTTCGTGCATCTGGAAATCGTCAAAGCCTGCTCTCATAAATACTGCTTTTAGTCTTTTGCGTATTCCATCCACAGTCATTTGTTTATGATAATTATTTCTAGTCCCTTTAATCCAGAGATAATCTTTTATACCCATGACATGAATCCATAAATCTAATCTTTGTTTTGTGTACTCTGAGATATATACCCAACCTTGTTTTCTCCCTTTACCAAAAACATAAATAGTCCTATTATCAATATCACTTAATTTTAAATTAACAAATTCACGTGCACGAAGCCCAGTATCAAACAAAACTCTAATCATTACTTCATCTATTAATTCCTCACAGTAATCTAGTACTTTAGAAATATCATTTGACGTATACCACTTTCTTCTGCTTGGAATCGCTTTTGGTTTTACTATCATCCTTGTTTTGATTTTTAGCTTATAATCCATATCTTTAAGCCATTCGAGCCATGCTATAATCACCGAAATTTCCAGTCTAACAGAGTTAATGTTATACTGTCTCCCAGTTTTACATTTTTTGATAAGCTTTTTTTGAACCCATTTATCAAATGCCT
>ERZ773065.284-NODE-284-length-31992-cov-19.845790_pt1 | contig 31992 bp, 13 predicted proteins | sample MGYA00580623_ERZ773065 | MGnify/ENA primary metagenome ERZ773065 (study PRJEB29015, sample SAMEA2738017) | human oral metagenome | biome: human oral; feature: human-associated habitat; material: dental | place: China | collected 2047 ... | reverse complement strand
GAGACCCGCGAACATGCGGCCGACGGAGGCGAAGGTCGTCGAGACCATCGGCACGGCCAGGAAGAAGGTCTGCCACGCCGCCCGCAGCTTCTCGGGCTCCAGGTTGCGCGGGTGGGCGCCGGCCACCACCTCGATGGCCGCGCGCAGCCCCTTCAGCATGTCACCGGCCGCGTTGGCCAGGAAGTCCTCGTGGAGACGCATGGCCGCCAGGAACAATTCAGAGCGAGCCTCGTCGAGCCGGGCGTCGAGCCACGGGGTGCTCTTCTCACGGGCCTTCCCCGCCCGGGTCCGCTCAGGGTATGCGGGCCCGTACGCATCACGGTCCGCGGCCACCCGCGAGCGCAGTTCGGTCGCCTCCCGGACCGCCTGCAGGCGCCTTGCTTCGAGAGTCGTCACTTCCTCCGACAGCCGGCGCGCCCGTCCGTCGAGGTACTGCGCATGGTCGCACGTCTGCCGCCAGTGCTGCTCCGCCGCTCGCAACCGGCCCTCAAGCGGCTCCAGCCGCGCCCTCCACTCGCGGACGGCGCGTCCCAGGGTGAAGAGCGTCTCGAGCGCCCCGGGCCTGGTCTCGACCTGCCGGTCCCGGACCGTGCGCGCCTCGGAGCACTCCGCCGCCGCGCGCTCGACGGCGGCCGCGTACGCGCGGCTCTCGCCAACAGCCGCAGAGACCTCGGCCCCCCGCCCCTGCGCCTGCGCGGCGAGCTCGTCCTCCTCCCGGAGGATGGCCTCCAGACGGTTCAGGCGATCCTGGGCGGCCCGCCGCTGCGCGAGGAGCTCATCGACGCGCCGCTCGGCCCGGCGGAAGTCCTCCCGCGCCCGCGACCAGTCGGTGCGCGGCGCCGTCCCATCCCGCCACTGACTCAAACGCGTCTGCATGCGCGGGGCAGCTGCCGGGACGCGCTGCCTCGTGCGCGGGTCCACGGCGTCGAACCAGAACGCCGACCGGAAGTCTGCCCGGTTCCGTTTGTTGCCCAGTCGGGCGGCGACCAGCCCCCAGGCCCTCCGGTCTGATCCTTCTGCTCCTTCTGTTCGCTCTGCTCCTTCCGGCGTCTCCCCCTCTTCTGCACCGGCGACGGCGGTCGCCAGGATCGCGGAGGCGATATCCGCGAAGTAGTCGGCGTCGTCCCTCCACCGGGCGGCGATCGCCTCTCGGGCGGGGATCTCGACGCTGATGTTCTCGACGGCGGCGTTGTTCGCCGAGGCGACGACCATCTCGAATCCGGTGAGCTCCGGGCGCAGCTGGCGGATCGTGCGCGAGTATCCGTCGCTGGACGACCACCGGTGCGTGGTCGCCGTGAAGGCGTGCTCGGGGCGCTGCAAGGAGGCGAGGCGTCGTGCGCGCTCGACGACGTTGCCGGCGAGGATGTCGCGCAGCATCGTCGTCTTGCCGGTGCCGGGCGGCCCGTTGACGCCCATGAGGCCGCGAGTCCCGGACAGGTCGTCCAGTGCCCGGTTGACGGCGAACTGCTGCCGCAGCGCCAGTCCGTGCTCGGGGTTGGAGGGCCATCGGCCCTTCGGCAGCCGGTCGATCCCGACCCCGGCGTCGACGACGGCGTGCTCCGTCATGACGTCCGACCGCAGATCGGTGGGGAGCAGGGCGTCGGCGGTCAGGTACTCCGACAGCGCCGGCGAGCAGCGGCCGTCCGTCAGGGCCACCTGCACGGCCGCGAGGTCGTCGAGGAAGAAGCTGTTGAGGAAGTCGATGTCCGCAGCGGCGTCGCCGGTGCGGCGATCGGAGACGGCGACCGATGAGATGATGATCCGCTGGCCGGCCAGCCGGGGCGTGCCGGCGATCCCCGAGGCCTCGTGGGCGATGTGCAGCAGCGTCCACAGGGAGTCCTCGTCCTGGGGCGGGGCCTTCTCGGCCCGGGCCGCCTCGCGGCGGAGTCCCTCGACGACGTCCACCTCCTCCTTGAACTCCTGGGCGGCCAGGGAGAATCCGCCGGTCCATTGCGGGCTCGGCGCCGCGCCGGAGTCCCTGATCCGAGCGACGGCCCACAGCGCCGTGGAGAGCGTCGCGGAGTCGACCATCAGCACCCCGCGGTCGTCGAGCATGACCGCCGCGCAGGCGCTGACCCCGGCACGGCGCTCGTCGTAGGCGTCCCGGTCCTCGGCGAAGGCGTGATGCAAGTACTGGTAGACGTCCTCGAGGTCGTACAGGCCGAGGTAGACGGTGTGCTGCCACCTCCGTCTCGTTCTGCCCACCGGTGCCGGCGGGCGCAGGGACCACCACGGCAAGGGCTCACCTGGCCGCCACTCGATGACCTGGCGGCCTTCCGGACGTGTCGATTGTTTGATTGGCTTCGGCACCTTCTGCGGGCTGAACAGCTCGAGCATCCACCAGTACTGCAGGGTCCGAAGGCGGTCATCAGGGGCAGGGTCCATTCCCATACCAGGATTCTGCCTCGCGACCCCGGCCCGAGGGGACGATTCGCGTGGTTCGGATGCACTGGACCGCATGATGACCGGCCCGGGGATGACGACCGGCCCGGGGCGGAGCGATGCACCGCTCGTCGCCGCCCACCGATGCCGCCCGCCACCCTGTGCTCGCCGTCCAGGAGCCGGGAATAGATGGCCGTCAGATCGCCTCCCGGCTCAATAGACGTTCGGGCTACCCCTTCCCGCCGACCCGCTCGTAGATCCTGACGTCCTCCAGGGCGCGCATCTGGTCCTCGACTGCGCGAGCGAGGAGCGGATCGTCGATCCGCAGGCCCAACTCGACGTTGCGCTCCTCTGCGCTCAAGGAGAGATTGGCGCCCGTCACGACGAGGATCTGGTGGTCGACGACGAGGAACTTGGCGTGGTTGCGCATGCGCCGGCCCTTGTCATCGACGGCCGGGCGTAGGATAACGGCCTGCTGCATCGGTTCGGGGCGAGGCGCACGCCTGCAGCTCTGCGGCGGCGAGCCCTCGAAGGCGAAGCACTGGCGGTGATCCGGCCCCGAGGCCGCATTGGGCGCCAGAATCGCTCTGGTGTCCAAATCTGTCACAAAGGCCACGATTGGGCGCGGGCGGACGACGTGAAACCGCATGATTCCGCGGTTCCGTCGGCGACATGAGGGGCTCGTGAGCCCCTTTGTGACAGATTTGGACAATCACCGCCTAATCACCGCCTGCACGACGAGGCACGGCTCGACGGCACGCGACTCGTAGCACGAGTGCGAGCGCTCCCGACCCCGATCGGAAGCAGAAACCACCGCCGACTCCTCTTCGCCGGCCCCCGCCAGTTCTCACCGACTCGGAGAGCACAACCACGCAGACGACCTCGGTGCCTCGCTCCTGCGCATAGGATCCCTCGCCAATCCGACGGAAGCCCGCACTAAACGGCCCGCACTAGTCTTGAGTCTTCATGATTGGCGGAAGACCCGCGCCCCGAGGTCACGGATCGGTTCCGCCTCAGCAGCGGCTCCGCCGTGTCGGTGGTCCTCTCTAGGATCATGCCTGTGACTACAGCCGTCCCTCCCAACGCCGCCTCCACTGCGCCGTCCCCCGCAGCTCCGCCGGCGCCCGGCCCGGCTGCGCCCGCTTCGCCGTCGCCGGAGACCCCGTCCCTCGACGTCGCCCCGGGTTCGGTGGTGCGAGTGCACGATGAGGACTGGCTCGTCACCCAGATCTCGCAAACCAGCGACGGCACGCTCATCACAGTGCAGGGCCTTTCGGAGCTGGTCCAGGATACGACCGCCCAGTTCTCCGCTGGCATCGACCGCATCGAACCGGTCGATCCGCGCCGCACGCGCGTCGTCGCAGACACCTCCACTCGCCACCGCCTCTCGCGCCTGTGGCTGGAGGCGACGTTGCGCAAGACGGCACTGCCCGCTTCGTCCACCGATCTGGCGGTAGTCGGCGGCGTCCTGGCGGACCCGCTCCCCTATCAGCTGACAGCCGTGCGCCAGGCGCTGGACCCGGCGAGCCTGCGCCCGCGCATCCTGCTGGCCGACACCGTCGGCCTGGGCAAGACCCTGGAGATCGGGATGATCCTGGCCGAGCTGGTACGCCGCGGCCGGGGCGAGAGAATCCTCATCGTGACTCCCCGCCATGTGCTGGAACAGATGCAGCACGAGATGTGGTCCCGCTTCGCGCTGCCCTTCGTGCGCCTGGACTCGCTCGGCATTCAGCGGGTGCGCCGCTCGGTGCCGGCCACCCGCAACCCCTTCTCGGTCTTCCGCCGTTCGATCATTTCGATCGACACCCTCAAGTCGGACCGCTACCTGAACCACCTGCGCCGTCAGCGGTGGGATGCCGTCGTCATCGACGAATCCCACAACGTCACCAACCGCGGCACCCTCAACAATCGTCTGGCGGACATCCTGGCGCGCCAGACCGACGCCCTCGTCCTGGCCTCGGCCACGCCTCACAACGGCGACCCCACGTCCTTCGCCGAGCTCATCCGCCTCCTGGAGCCGACGGCGGTGCACGCGAACGGCACACTAGATAAGGAGGCGGTCCGCCGCCTCGTCATCCGCCGGCACCGCCACTCCGATGAAGTGCGCGACGTCGTGGGCGGCCGGTGGAGGGAGCGGTTGGTCCCGGTCAACCGGCTGGTGATGCCGTCGCCCGCGGAGGATGCGGTGGCCAGTGAGCTGTCACGCGTGTGGCTGCACCGGCCCGACGGCGCGGCGGCCCCGGGCGCAGTTCCCGGCGCCACCGCCCGGGCCGGCGACGCTCTGTTCTCCTGGACATTGGCTAAAGCTTTCTTGTCCTCACCCGCGGCGCTCATCGAGACGATCGACCAGCGTGTCAACCGACGCCGGCAACGGGCAGCCAGTGAAGAGGCCCTGACCACCTCGGAGCAGACCCGGGCGCTGACCCGCCTGCGCGCCCTCGCGGCTCGGGCGGACGCCGCCGACTCGGGCAAGTACCGGGCCCTGCTCGCCGAGCTGGCCCGCATCGGGATCGGGCCGCGGTCCACCGAGCGCGTCGTCGTCTTCGCCGAGCGCATTGCGACATTGACCTGGTTGGCGGAGCATCTGCGAGCGGACCTGGGGCTCCCGGAGGAGGCGGTGCGCATCATGCATGGAAGCCTGTCGGACGTCGAGCAGCAGGAGGTCGTCGAGGATTTCCGCCAGTCGCACACCCCGGTGCGCATTCTCGTGACCGGTGACGTGGCCTCGGAGGGCGTCAACCTGCACGCTCAGTGCCACGAGCTCATCCACTACGACATTCCGTGGTCGCTCATCCGCATCGAGCAGCGCAACGGTCGCATCGACCGCTACGGCCAGGAGACGAGCCCGCAGATCACGACTCTTCTGCTCAGCCCCTCGGATCCGAGCTTCTCCGGCGACGTACGCGTGCTGACCCGTCTCATGGAGAAGGAGGATCAGGCGCACCGGGCGCTGGGCGACGCGGCCTCTCTCATGGGCCTGTACTCGGGCGAGAAGGAGGAGGCGGCGATCCGCGAGGCCCTCGCAGCCGGCACGGACATCGACGAGGTCGTGCCGGATGCGGACGAGAGGTCGGCCCTGGATCCGATGGCGGCGTTGTTCGCCACACTCACGGGCACGGCCGAGGCCAGGGCCGACGGTGCAGCCGTGGCGGGCTCTGACATCGGGGCACGCCCTGGCGCCGCGGCGGACCTCGGTACTCCAGCGGGCCGCGACCAGGCCGGCCCCGGAGCCCCGGCCGACTCCCTCCCGACGGCGCCGGGCTCCGGGTCTGCCGCCCCGCTGCCGACCTCGACGCTGTACGCCACCCAGCTGGACTATCTGCGTCAGGCCCTCATCGAGCTCTACGAGCGTCCGGAGGAGAAGGAGCTCGCCCGCTCCGATGGTGGCGGCGTCTCCTGGCGGGAGCACCCCACCCAGCACATTGCGGAGCTGGTGCCGCCGGCGGGTCTGCGTCGCCGCCTGTCGGTGCTGCCGCAGTCCTATCTGCGTGAGCGCCGCGTCCAGGAGCACCTGTTGCTGGCGACGACGCAGAAGAAGGGCGCGCGCCTGCTGGCCGACGCGCTGCGGGACTCCTCGGATTCTTCCTGGCCGGAGGCTCATTACCTGGGGCCCCTGCACCCGGTGCTGGAGTGGGCGGGCGACCGCGTCCTGGCCAGGCTCGGGCGCTCCTCGGTCTTCGCGGTGCGCGGCGAGGTCGAGGCTCCGACGGTGCTGCTCATGGGGACGCTGACGAACCGTGCGGGCCGGACGGTCTCTCTGGTGAGCGTGAGCGCCGCCTTCCCCTTCCTGGATCTGGAGGCCGCACGGGCGGAGCTAGCTGCGGGGCGTCGGCCCGAGGCGGTGGCGATCGCCCGGGTGCATTCCTCTCCCGCGGACATGTTTGAAGCGGCGGGGGTGACTCACGAGCTGACGAACTCGGGTGTCACCGCGGACCCCGCCCTGCTGGAGTCGCTCATCGCCCCGGCCGTGGATGCGGCCGAAAGTCAGATGCGGCTGACCGTGGAAGCGGCACGAACTCAAGCGCAGGTCCGGGTGGAGGCGTGGGCGAGCCATGCGGACGCCTGGGACGACGAGGCCGGTTCCCTCATTCAGAATCGCCAGCTGCGTGCACAGCGCAGCATGGTCAAGGAGGAGCAAGAACTGATGACCCAGCACCTGCCGGCGCACACGCTCGTGCGGCCGCTGCTGGTCGTAGTGCCAGCGGACTTCGGGACGGCGGACTTCGGGACGGCGGACTTCGGGACGGAAGAGGAGCGCTGATGGCGGCGTCGGATGCGTTCGTCGTGGGCGAGGACTGGATCAGCGAACACTACGTCACCACCGACGCCACCAAGGAGTCCCTCCTGGCACGGGTGCTGGAGCGCCGCAAGGAATGGGAAGCTCTGGAGAAACCGGCTGACCCTCGGACTACGCCGGTGGCGACGCCGCGGTCGCGTTTCCGCGCCGAGCGGTCCCGTCTGGAGGCGCTGCTCGCAGCGCTTGCGGCAGCGGAGGAATCGACAACAGGGGCGGCCTTGGAGGCGACGGCCGAGCTTGATGCGCTCATGCGCGAGATCCTGGGCTTCGCCTCGGCCGAGTACCGCCTGACCGAGCGCGGGCCGGTGACCCTGGTTCGCCCAGTGGGGGATGAGGGACCGGCGCCTGCGGCGCTGCTTCGGGCCCGCCCCGCGGCGACCATCGAGGACCTGCTCGTCAAGGACGCGTGCACGCTCGCGCAGGCGTGGGAACCGGTGGATCTGGCCGAGCTGGCGGCCCAGCCGGTCGAGGGCGCCGAGCCGGTGGAGTCGGTCTCCCGGGCGCTATCGGCCCTCATGACCGACGAGCACGGCCCGGCTTTCGCCCTGGTGCTGGCCGGCCAGTGGGCGCTGGTGGTGGACAAGGAGCGGTGGCCGGAGGGTCGGTGGCTGGCGGTGAATATCCAGCTCGTCGTCGAGCGCAATGAGACCACGCGCGGCGGGGAGGTGGAGCGGGCCCTGACCTGCCTGGACGCCGCCTCCCTCGTGCCGGGCCCGGAGGGCGAGACCTGGTGGGCGGCCACTTTGGAGGACTCGGCGGCCCACACGGTGGGCGTCTCGAAAGACCTGCGTGAGGGCGTGCGCGCCTCGATCGAGATCATCGCGAACGAGGTGGTGCAACGCCACGCCGCCCGAGGCCTGGGCCCGCTGCCGCAAGAACAGGCCCAGCCGCTGGCGCTCCAGGCACTGCGTTACATCTACCGGATCATCTTCCTGCTCTACGCCGAAGCGAGCCCGGAACTGGGTGTCCTGCCGGTGGGCGCGGCCGAGTACGACGCCGGCTACGGCCTGGACCGCCTGCGCGAGCTGGCGCTCACGGAGCTGCACGAGGAATCGGCACGCGCAGGCATCCACATCTACCAGTCCCTGGACACACTATTCCAGCTCGTCAACCGCGGCCTCAACGCACTGGTGGACCCCGAGGCGGAGGAAACCTTCGACGGGCTGGTTTTCCAGCCGATGCGCGCCGACCTGTTCCGGCCTGAGGCGACGGCGCTCATCGACGAGGTGGGCCTGGGCAATGCGGCGCTGCTGCGCGTGCTGCGCCACCTGCTGCTGACCACGGAGAACGGGAAGACCGGCCGAGGTTTCATCTCCTATGTGGAGCTGGGCATCAACCAGCTGGGCGCCGTCTACGAGGGCCTCATGAGCTACTCGGGCTCCTTCGCGACCGAGCGCCTGTGGGAGGTGGCGCCGGGCGGGGACGCCTCGAAGGGTTCCTGGGTGGTGCCCGAGGACGTCATGAAGGGCCTGAAGGCGAAGGATTTCGTGACGGCGGAGGATGAGGTGACGGGCGAGCGCCGCAACGTCACCTATGAGAAGGGCGAGTTCGTCTTCCGCCTGTCGGGCCGGGAACGGCAACGGTCGGCCTCCTTCTACACCCCGGAGGTGCTCACGCGGTTCACGGTGCAGCAGGCTCTGGCCGAACTGCTCGACCAGAACGGTCACGTGACGGCAGCCGAGGAGATCCTCCGCCTGACGGTGTGCGAACCGGCGCTGGGGTCGGGGGCCTTCGCGATCGAGGCGGTGCGTCAGCTGGCGGAGCAGTACCTCTCCCGGCGGGAGAAGGAGCTGGGGCGGCGGGTGGATCCGGAGAAGCGGCCGCGTGAGCTGGCGAAGGTGAAGGCGTATCTCGCCCTGCACCAGGTCTACGGGGTGGACCTCAATGCGACGGCGGTGGAGCTGGCGGAGGTCTCCCTGTGGCTGGACACGATGGTGAAGGGGCTAGCGGCCCCGTGGTTCGGGCTGCGGCTGCGCCGCGGCAACTCGCTGGTGGGGGCGCGCCGGTCACTGTACTCGGTCTCGCAGCTGAAGAAGCGGGCGTGGCTGACGGCTGCCCCGGTGGCCGAACCGCTGAGCCAGGTGGCGGCCGCGATCGACGACGCCGATGCCGCTTCCCGGCACCGTATGGGCGGGGCGCTGGACGTCTCCGGGAGCATCCATCACTTCCTGCTACCGGCCAAGGGCTGGGGCAGCGCGGTGGAGGTGCCCAAACACGTGCGCGACCTCGTGGACGCCGACCGGCTCAAGGCGCTCAAGACCTGGCGCAGGGAGATGACCAAGACACTGAACGCCACCCGGACCAAGCGGCTGACGGCCCTGGCCCGGCGGGTGGAGGTGCTGTGGGAACTGACCCTGCGGCGCCTGCAAGTGGCGGAGACCGAAGCCTCGCGGCGTATTGATTTGTGGGGCTGGGAGGCGCAGGCCGACGCCGGTTCGACGGTGTCTCGTGAGGAGATCGAGGCGTATTTGGCGGAGCCGGGCTCGGCGTACCGGCGGCTGCGGCTCGTGATGGATGCGTGGTGCGCGCTGTGGTACTGGCCGCTGACCACACAGGTGAGGCCGCCGAGCCTCGATGAGTGGCTGGGCGCCCTGGAGGGACTGCTGGGCAAGCGGGTCAAGGACGCCAAGGGCACCGACGGGACCCTGGTAGATGCATCCTCCTGGGCGAAGCTGGAGACCATGGAGGAGGTTGAGCTCGGCCTCGCCGGGGCTCGCCGAGTGGAGGCGGTGATCTCCGAGCACGAGTGGCTCACCGTAGTCCAGGAGGTGGCGGAGGCGCAGGGCTTCTTCCACTGGGAGCTGGACTTCGCCACCGTCTTCGCCCGCGGCGGCTTCGATCTCCAAGTGGGAAACCCGCCGTGGGTGAGGCCCCGCACCGATGTGGACGGCCTTCTCTCCGAAGGCGACCCCTGGTGGTCACTCAGCAACAAGCCCTCTGTCACGGTCAAGAAGGAGCGCATGCCACTCACCCTGGCTCGCCCCGGAGTCCTGCGCACAGTCCTCGACGGGACGGCCGAGGTCATTGTCCAGTCCGAACTGCTGAGTGACCCGACCGTCTACCCACTGCTCAGCGGTCAGCCGGATCTCTACCGAGCCTTCATGTGCCAGGTCTGGGAGCACCAGAGGAAGCGCGGTATCTCGTCCCTCATTCACATGGAGACCCACTTCACCGACGCCAAGACTCCGGGGCTCCGTGCCGCCACGTACCGGCACCTGCGGCGACACTGGCAGTTCATTAATGAGCTTCAGCTCTTCGACATTGATCACCACAACGCATATGGCATCCACGTCTACGGAGACGAGCGAACTCCGTCGTTTCTCAACGCTGCCTCGCTCTATTACCCGGACACCATCCTGCGCTCGCTCCAGCATGATGGGAGTGGCGAGGAACCCGGATTCAAGGATCCGCACACAGGCACTTGGGACCTGCGGCCGCACTCGGCGCGGATCCAACACGTCGATGAGTCAGTCCTCCGAACGTGGCAGGCGGTGACCGAGGCGGATAACTGGCGTTCGACCCCCATGGTCTCGGCGGTCAACTCAGCGGCGATTCGTACGTTGGAAACTCTTGCAGACCAACCGCGCATCGCCAGCCTTGGCCTTCATTTCTCGCGTGGCTGGGACGAGTCCATCGATCGCCAGAAGGGAAGATTTGTCCAGAGATGGGGCAAGGCCTCACGGGAGGACGCTATTCTCCAGGGACCACATCTTCACGTCTCGACTCCGCTGTACAAGCAGCCTAACGAGTCCATGAAGCACAATCTGGACTGGACCTCAACCGACCTGGAAGCGCTTTCCCCGAGCGCACAGCCCGTTACCCAGTACAAGCCCGCAGGCGACCGCGCCACCTACGACCGTCTCTACACCCACTGGGACGATTCTCCTGCCCGCGACCACTACCGCATCGCCTGGCGCGCAATGGCCGCCAACACTGGCGAGAGAACACTCATCCCGGCCATCATTCCACCTGGAGCCGCCCACCCAAACGGCGTCTTCTCCGCAGGGGCTCCACGCTTCTCTGCATCAAGTCTCGTAACCCTCCAAGCAGGCGTTTCCTCGCTTCTCACCGACTTCACTCTTCGAGCACTTCCCAAGTCCGGCATCTACTTCCCCGACTTCTCTCGGCTACCCGCTCTACCCCACAATCATCCTCTTACCACACGCGTCATCCTGCGCACCCTCCGTCTCAACTGTGTCACCGACGCCTATGCGGATCTGTGGACCGAGTGTTGGGATGAGTCGTTTGAGGCCGATTCACCGATTTTGGAGCGTTATGACGAGCGCTTGATTGGACCGGAGTGGACGGCAGACACGCCCCTACGTCGGGCGGAGGATCGGCGTAATGCTCAGGCGGAGATCGATGTCATGGTGGCGATGATGCTGGGGGTGCCGATCGAGGATCTGTGCACGATCTATCGCACTCAGTTCGCTGTCCTCTACGACTACGACCATGGCCGTGGCCAGGGCGCGTACGTCTATGACGCGAATGGTCGTCAGCTGCCGACTCCGGTCCGTCGGGCCTGGGAGAAGCGCCAGCGTCCGGAACACAATGAGGACATGCCACTCTCCGAGCGCACCCACACCCACCCTGACTCGGGTGTAAAGTATGTCTACGGTCTTCCCTTCCGCATCCGCGACCGCGAGTCCGACTTCCGCCGCATCCACACCGCCCTCACAAACCGATAGATAGGCAACAAATGACCGCCCTCGAAAATAAATCCCAACCAATCACCCAGGAAACAGCTAGCACGAAAAATGACAATACCCCCACAGCGACGCCGCAACAACGCTTTCAGATCAACTCTGTCGAGGTTAAAAATTTCAAGCGAATTTCTGAAGCCAAAGTTCCCCTCAACGTCATTACATATTTGGTGGGAGGAAACAATTCTGGAAAAAGCAGTGTGTTACAGGCCATTCACACTGCGGTAAGCTGCATGCAGATTTCCGTCGAGCAAGGACAGAAAGTAGTCCCAGAAAGTGACCTACGTTACTCGCCGACGGCACACTTCGAACAACTTGGACACGAGCGTCCCTACGAGAATAATAAAGGTCGCTCAAGAGGGACTGTTACGTTCGAGGCCATTTCGGGTGACGATCCCATTATTTTCAGTATTGAGATGTATAAAGCCAGAAATCACAATAACGCAGGCGTGGAGTACACGAAGAACTCGCCACTGCGCCCTCAAATTGCTGACCCTAGCAGGCTATTCAGCGTCTACGTTCCCGGCCTAACTGGAATTCCACACCGCGAGGAATACAAGAGTTTTGGATCTATTCTAAGAATGGCAGCAGGAGGCGAAGCTAATCTCGTTTTCAGAAATATTGTTTACCACCTTAAAGAACGCGACCAGATTGCACGCCTGGAGGACATTACGTCAGCAATACTGTCCAGCAAGGTGGAGTTCCAGGTCAAATTCAATGACGCTCACGATCAATTTATTGAGGTGTCGCTGTCACTAAACGGAGGTGCAGCCCTTCCCGTAGACCTCTGGGGAACTGGAGTCCTTCAGGTCACCCAAATCGCAGCCTATGCATTGCTCTTCGAGCCCACCGTACTACTTATCGATGAGCCCGACAGTCACCTTCATCCATCATGGCAAAAAACAATGGCTGCCACTTTTGATGAAATCGCACAGTCTCTAGGATGCCGCATTGTTATCACTACACACTCTCGACACATGATCACGGCTGCCCCAGAAGGTACGCGCGTGGTTTGGATGAAAGACGGGCGGGTCGCAGATTCAGACGCTAGAGAACTAAGCGAGGTACTTCTGGACCTTGAAGCCCTCGACTCCTTTGATCGTGATGCAAAAATCATCGTTTACACCGAGGACGAGAAAGATTCCTCTCTCAAGCAATGCCTTGATGGCATCCCGATTTCGCGGGACATCTCACTTCTTCCGTATAATGGTTTAAAAAACGCCCCTAAGGTGAAGCAAATAAACTCACTCATGCATATCCTGAATAAGGATGCCACTATAATAATTCATCGCGATCGGGACTGTATGACCAATGAGGAGCTGACAACATGGGCTGAACCGTACGAGAATGCTGGAATGGTGACATTCGTACCTCGCATGTCTGATACGGAGAGCTATTATTGCACGCCCGAGTACTTAGCTGCAGCCTTGAAAGTTTCCGAACAAGAAGCTCGAGCTATCATCGACAAGTGCATCCAAGATAATATGCAGGATCTTCGCGAAAAGTTTGATTCCAAAAGAGCTGAGGCTAATAGCCTATACCATTCACGTGATGGGCGCTCACCGATCTCCGACGATTTGTGGAATGAGTGGAACCAAGACGGATCTATGCGGCACATCTATGGGAAACGCCTACTCGAGCTCATCAAACAATACACCAAGAATTATTCAACCAAACAGAGACTCGGGAAAGTATCCAGTTCAGATTTAGCCCAAGAGTTTCAAGTTCTACTCAACAGCATATCCAAGGACTTACGATAGTCCCCTCTACATACCCTCAGTATGCGCGTGTCAAGCGATTCATCATTGCCTATTCGGCTGCTGCACTTGAGGTAATTTGCGATTGACTTCGACGATAATGCGATTGACTTCGACGATAAGTTGTAGCGCAGTCCATGAAGCTTTTTTGCCTAGTCTAAGCCATATGCCGTTTAATGGCTTAGACTAGGCAAGAAATGACGCCTCATCGGCACAAGCTCTTTCTGAGTTCTCCTCTGTGTCACTCACCTGGTGAACAACGAAGTTCAACTTCGGCGGAGTAACTCACGTCGATGGTCGACAGCGAGGACGAGGACTATCAGCATTCCGTAATCGATCCCATAGATGATGCGGTGGCTGCAGGTGCTTATGCGCCATTCGCCATATTCTCCAAGGGTCATCTCACCCTCCGCTGCTCGGCGCTCTCCTACGCAAGTAATTCGAGGACTTTCAGGTCCTCAACGAGGATAATCCCAATTACGCGACGTCGCCGCCAGCGGCTGATGAAGACAGGCTCGTAATTTGCGCAAAGCCTCCCACGATTGATGTGACGCATGTATGGACAGATCTAATCGGGCGTGAAGGGCGCGCCCCCATGCGGACCAGGCCATTCAGTATGGCTGATGTCTCCCTACAGCGCGGAGTTCTCGTGTGGCGCCATTACCAGGGTGATAACAGCGTGCAGTGCGGTCTCGTCAGAGATATCCCCCCGCCGTCGAGCACTCCAATGAGTTTCAGGTCGTGCGGTCGAGGGGTAAAGGGTACGAACGCGCGACCTACCCTACGAACACGTGGACGCCTCATCGTGCTTTCGCAACACGCCTTAGGGCCAGGTGGGATATGCACGACTCCTCAGGCGGCGTGGAAGCGCTTGTTCGCACCCTGACGAGTCATACCCAGCACATCCCCAATCGTTTGCCACGACAGGCCGACATCGCGCGCAGCCATCACGGCCTCATCGAGCGCACGCTCGGCGGCACGGAGGCGTATCTGCGCGACCGCAATTCTCGCGAGAGTGGGATCGTCAACCGTAACCACAGGATCCGGGCCATCCCCGTTGTTGGCGTTCTCGATCTCATCCAGCATCTCTTCAGTGGTCTTCATATTCACTTCCTCCTCAAGAACTTCTCGCGCGCAGACATCGCATGAAAGACGAAGTCGTCATCGTTGACACCAACTTCGATCAGGTGACCAGATCGGGAAGGATCGACGACGACATTTCCGTAGAGATAATGACCGTCACGGGATTGCTCAGAGCATGGTCGATGGCCTCTCGTGCGAGGCCGCGCTTTCATGCACTCTTCAAGAACCCGATGATGGCAAACTATGTGTGCCACACAATATGGTTGGTCGTCAGCGTTTGTTACCAATGTGCTGGTCGTGGCAGCCCGCAACCTTGTCAGAGCCAAACTCAGGATGTCAGTGGCTGCTGGCATGATGGAGCTTGCCTCCCTTCGGCACCTCCTCCCGGAACGTCCATGTGTCCTTGCCGGGGAGGGAGGGCTTGGGAAGGAGGTGAGGGCCGTGTCCAAGCCGAAAGGCCGACGCGCACACGTCCGCAAGGACAAGGTAACGGCCCGGAAGGTGAGCGAACTACTGAACTCCATCGCTCGCCTTGTCCGGGCCGTCGGTGTCCTTGTGGATGCCCTCAGCAATGGATCGGCTAGGCCATCCCCTTGCTAGGGGAGTCCGCCCGGATGGCACCCGGGTGGCTCCCCACCATTATGGTTGGCCCCGCTCACCCCTGTCCACAGCGCGACGAGACCTACTAAGGATCTCCGCAAACGAGGCTCGTAACCTCACGTTGCACCGACCACACACTCTGTCCCGAGGTCAGCCTTGACCTCGTCCCAGGGGATGGTGCCGTGCTCGGCGATCTCGGCACGGGCGGCGTCGGCGGCCTCAATGTCCGCCAGGTCCTCCGCCGCCTGGGTGAGGCGCTCCAGGTCATCGGCGTCGATCACCGCGGCGACGCGACGGCCCCGGCGGGTGAGGAACACGGGCGCGTGGGTCACCCGGGCGTCGTCGATGACATCGGCGAGCTTGTTGCGCGCAGCAGTAACAGTCATTTCGGTCATAACGGACATTATGGACGAAAAGTGCGGAAACGTACATTACGTTACTTACAAGAGCCTCAGCCCTCACGCAGCCTGCGGTAACCTCTGGTCAGCGGGATCATGTTCCCGGAACGACGGCGATCCGCACGAGGCCGTGCCAGCCCCGGCCGACGCCGCTCCCGTCCGACATCCGAGTCCCACCACCCACAACCAGCGTGCTTCAGTCATGACCCTCCTGCTCCCGTCCCTCCAGGCCGAGCGCATCCGCACCTCGATCGTCGACTACCTATCGACGACCTTCGCATTGACGGATGCGCAGCCGCGGCGCGCCCTCGCGGACTTCCTCGAAGACTCCGAGCAGGGCGTCTTCGTCGGGCCCTTCGTCCGCCTGCGCCTGCCCTACCTGGCCGCGAGCGCTCGCTCCGGCGTAGCCGACCAGCCCCTCGACTGGGACCCGGGCCTGGTCCCCTACCGGCACCAGGAGGACGCCTACCGCCGCCTGACCACCAAGAACGGCCACCGTCCCCAGCCCACGATCATCACCACCGGCACCGGATCCGGCAAGACCGAAGCCTTCCTCCATCCCATCCTCGACCACGTGCTGCGCGCCCGCGCCGCCGGCGTCACCGGCCTCAAAGCCCTCATCCTCTACCCGATGAACGCCCTCGCCACCGATCAGGCCGGCCGTCTCGCCCACCTTCTGATCACCGACCCCGCCCTGGCCAGCGTCACCGCAGCCCTCTACACGGGCGACTCCACCACCCAGGCCAGCAAACGCGTCACCGCCGACTCTCTTATCACCGACCGTTACGTCGTCCGCGATCATCCGCCCGACATCCTGCTCACCAACTACAAGATGCTCGACCAGCTCCTCCTGCGCCCTGAGGACCGCCGGCTCTGGGAGGTCTCGGCCGGCTCCCTCACCTACCTCGTCCTCGACGAGTTCCACACCTACGACGGTGCCCAGGGCACCGACGTCGCCATGCTGCTGCGGCGCCTCGGCCTGACCCTGCGCGCCCACCTGCCCGTCGACGACCCGCGCCGGGAAACCTTCACCGCCTCCCCGCTAGGGCCCGTGTGCCCCGTGGCCACGTCCGCCACCCTCGGTGACGGAAGTGATTCCTCCCGGATGCTCGCCTTCGCCCGTGACGTCTTCGGGACTGACCTGGCCGCGAACGCCGTTATCACTGAGACGCGCGCCGACCTCGCGCAGTGGGCCGAGACCCACAGCCGCGCCGCTGAGGCCACTGGGCTGGCCAGCCGCGCCCTGCGCCTGAGGTCCCTGACGGCCGAGAATCTGCAGGCCCTCGCCCGGTTCGCCGAGACCGGCTCCCCCGAACCCGAGGCGCTTCTGCGCGGCGTCGTCGCCCGCCTGTACGACCTGTCCGACAGATCCGACGACGACACCGACGCCTCACGCCTCGCTTCCGCCCTCCAATCCCACCCCGATGTCCTCGCCCTCATCCGCGCAACCGGGCGCGCCACCGCCTTGGCCGAGCTCGCCCGCACACTCATCGGCCCGGGCCACGACCCCGGGCTCGCCCGCCGAGCGCTCGCTGCCATCCTCGCCGCCCTATCCGCCATCCGCGCCGGCCTGAACGGGATACCGGACCACCGCGCCGTCAGCGTCGAAATCACCCTGTGGGTCCGGGAGGTCACCCGTGTCGACCGGGCGCTGGACGCCGGGCCCGCCTTCCGCTGGGCCGACGCCGCCGATCGCGCTGCCGAGGACGACGCCCCCGCACGCCCCGCCCTGTATTGCCGCTCCTGTGGACGCTCCGGGTGGGGCATCGTCCTGGCCCCCACCGGCCAGGGTGAGAAGGACGACCAATCCGCCATCCGCCGCGACCACCTCCTCGGCGACACCCGCTTCCGCGCCCTCTTGGCCGCCCCCGGCGAGGACGCCGACTACCGGGGCCACCTCGCCGAGGGCGAGACCGGTCTCGAAGCCCGCTACCCCGGGCTGCGCTGGTACTCCGTCAACAACCGCGAACTACTGGCACATCCGCCGCAGGACGCCGACCTGGAGACGAAGGAGGGCCGCATCCTGCCCGTCCTCACCCTCACCGGGGACGAACGAACCATCGCCGAGGACACTACCGACGACGTCTGCCCCTCCTGCGGCGCCCGGGACTCGATCCGCTTCCTCGGCTCCGCCGTCGCAACCCTCCTGTCCGTCACTCTCACCACCCTCTTCGGCGACGACTCCCTCGACGAGACCGACAAACGCGCCCTCATCTTCACCGATTCCGTCCAGGACGCCGCCCACCGGGCCGGATTCGTCGACCAGCGCTCTCACACCATGAGTCTGCGCTCGGCCCTGCGCAGCGCCCTCACCGCCGACATGCCCATCGACGCCTGGATCGACGCCGCCCTCGCCGCCGCACACGGCAGCGCCTTCGACCGCTACCGGCTCGTCCCCTCCGCCCTCACCGAGCACGAGCGTTTCAAGCCCTACTGGGACCCGGACGCCCCCGCCCGTCGGCGCCGCGCCGCCGAGAAGCACGTGCGCCGTCGGCTCCTGTTCGACACTGCCCTCGAAGTGGGCCTCCAATCCACTTACGGACGCACCCTGGAAGCCACCGGCTCCCTCACCGTGCACGTCGCCGGGGGCCGCGCGAGCGCTCTGATCCGCCTCGCCCGGCGGGCGCTCGGCAACAGCACCCAGGACACCCTCCCCGGCTTCGAGGGCCTCACCGAATCCACTCTGCTCACCTGGGTGCGCGTCACCCTGGAGCGCATGCGCCGCGACGGCGCCATCGATCATGAATGGCTTACCCGCTACAAGCGCAACGACGGCGCACGCCTGTGGATCTGGTACAAGCGCAACCGCCACCAGGGCCAGCCCGCCTTCCCCGCCGGCCGCACCGCCCCCGCTTTCCCGCAAGTCGGCGGACGCCTCAACACCCGCCGCTCCGCCTCCATCCCCGTGGCCTCCCCCCGCTCCTGGTACGCCGCCTGGACCGCCAAGTGCCTGCGAGTGACGCCCGCGCACGCCGCCCGCCTCGTCGCCGCGCTCCTGCACCACCTCGCCGAAGCCGATATCCTCACCGCCACCCGCACCGACTCCGGCGGCATCGTCTACGGCCTGCCCGCCGGTCGCGTCGTGGTCTCCCCGCTACACGACGCCACGAGCGACGACCTCCTCCTCGTATGCGACACCTGCCGCACCCAGCTGCCCGCCGCCGTCGCCACCGTCGACCAGCTCGACAACGCCCCGTGCCTGACCGCCGCATGCCCCGGGCGCCTGGCGGCCGAACCGCACCAGGCGGAAAGCTTCTACCGGGACATGTACTCCGGCGCCCATGTGCGCCGCGTCGACGCCCACGAGCACACCTCCCTGCTCGACGCCGCCGAACGGGCCGATGTCGAAACCGGATTCAAACGCCCCGAGCAGCGGCCCGGGGACCCCAACGTTCTCGTCGCCACCCCCACGCTGGAGATGGGCATCGACATCGGGGACCTGTCCACCGTCATGCTCGGCTCCTTGCCGAACACGGTCGCCTCCTACGTGCAGCGGGTCGGTCGCGCCGGCCGTCGAAGCGGTTCCGCTCTGGCGCTCGCCTACGTGCCCGGACGCCGCGACCAGCTACCGATCCTGAAGAACCCCGGCCGGCTCCTCGACGGAAGCGTCGCCCCGCCGTCGACCTACTTGGGGGCCGAGGAGATCCTCCGCCGCCAGTTCCTCGCCTCCGTCCTCGACGCCCTTGCCCGTGAGAACCACCCCGCCGTGCCCTCCGGGGGACGCGGGGGCGGCACCGCCCGCTCCGCCCTGGGGAACAACGGCGAGGGTTCCCTCATCGCCGCCATGTGCGAGCGAATCGTCCGCGACGGGGCGCTCCTCGTCGCCGTCTTCACCGCAACGTTCACCGCCGCTTTCGCCGACCGCACGCCCGCGCTGGAGCGTCTGGCCGCCTGGGTTCTTCATGACGACGGCGCCGGCCCCCGCGAGATGCTCGAGCGGGCAGTCGCCGAGCACCGCGGAGAGGCCGAGCAGCTGCACATCCAGGAACGACAGATCCGCGCGGCCCTTCCCGAGCTCATCGCGGCCGCGGACCGCCCTAACGCCACCGAGGAGGACGAACGGGCCCGCCGCGCCGCCGAGGGCGCTCGCAAGGCCGTCACGCACCGACTGCTCGATCTGGAGGAGGAGCACTGGGTGGCCGCCCTCGAACGCCACGGCATCCTGCCCAACTACGCCCTCATCGACGACACCGTGCGCCTGTCCGCCCGCGTGTCCTGGCGCGACCCCGACACTGACGACTTCCGCTCCGAGCCCTACGACATCTCCCGCGCCTCCGCCCACGCCCTGCGCGAGCTGGCGCCCGGGGCCACCTTCTACACCCGTGGCCTTCAGATGCGGGTCGACGGAATCGATTCCTCCGCTCTAGCCGGTCAAGCGCAGTGGTGGTTGACCTGCGAGTCCTGCGGCTACGTCGACGTGCACGATGCGCAGGAGAGTGCACCGGCGCCGCCGCGTCAGTGCCCCCGCTGCCGCTCCACCACCATCGCCGACGTCGGACGGGCCCGACGGGTCCTGCACCTGACCCGAGTCTTCGCGGACGTGTCCAAGGACGACGCCCGTATCGGCGATGCCAATGACGAACGCGTGCGCACCCGATTCGAGGTCCTCCCCTTGGCCGATTTCGACCCGAGTCGGGCGTCGCGTCAATGGAGCGTCCACGCCTCCGGATTCGGGTTGACCCGGTACCGCGGGTTGAACCTGCGCTGGCTCAACACCGGCAGGGCGCTCGCCGGGCAATCGGTCGACACGGTGGCCGGTGCGCCCGTCTCCTCACGCGACTTCAGACTCTGCGATGCCTGCGGCAAGCTCGACACGGACACCGGGGTCTCCACCGCCCGTGAGCACCGGCCTTGGTGCGAGCACCGCAACGACCCGGCCGAGCACGTCATTCAGACCGACCTCGCACGCGAGCTCACCACGGAAGCCATCGCCTTCGTCCTGCCCGCCGGTTTCGGCACCGACCCGGTCGGCGTGGCCTCTTTGGCGGCCGCCATCCTCCTCGGTCTGGAGATCACCACCGGCGGAACCCCCGACCACCTCGGCATCATCAGCGTTCCCCACCCCGTCACCGACGGGGACCCCGGGGAGATCCGCCCCGCTCTCCTCCTGCACGACACCATTCCGGGCGGCACGGGCTATCTCACCGATCTCGGCGGACCCGCTAGCCTCTGGGATCTCCTCGTGCGCACCGGCCAACGGCTCGAGGACTGCCCGTGCCGCGACGAGAAGGCGGTCATGTGCCACCGCTGCCTCCAGCCGCACGCCACCGGAGACCAAGTCACGCGCGCCGCCGCCCTGCACGCCATCCGTCAGCTCTTGGATCTCAACGAGAGGGACCTCTTCGCCGAGCTCGACCCGGCCGTGCCCACCTGGGCGGTCACCGACGAGGCCGTGCACGCCTCCAGCGGCGAGAGCCCGCTGGAGGTGCGCTTCCGCTCCGAACTCGCCATGCGACTGGGAACGGAGATGGCCGTACGCACCACCGGTGACCCCTCAGGTGCTCCCGCGCTCGAGATCGACGGCGGCCGCTGGAGGATCCGCCCTCAGCTCGACGCGGCGGGCGCCCGCCCCGACTTCACATGTCTGCGACCAGGAGGCCAGGTCCCCATCGCCATTTTCACCGACGGCCGCACCTACCACGCCACTCGCGCGCACAATCGCCTCGCCGATGATGCTACGAAGCGAGCCCGGCTGCGCGCCTCCGGCTACCGCGTCATCATGCTGGGCGCCGACGACCTCAACGATCCGTGGAATCCCGCCTGGCTCGACGAGGAGGCCGTCACCAGGCTCAAGAACGGGTCCCTCGGCCCGGCGCGCGCCGGCGGCATCACCGACCAGGCTATTGCCAGCTGGCGGGGCGGGCCCATGGCTCTCCTTCAAGCGATGCTCCTCAACGACACGGGCGGCCAGGACCTCGACGCCTCCGCCAGCAGCGCCCTGGCCGACTCCGTGTGGGGCCCGCTCGTCCTCGGCGCCGCGCGCGGAATCCCCATGAGCGCCACCGCCGCTCTGAGGTACGCCCCCGCCGCACGCGTCGAAGCAGATCCGCTCTGGGAGGCCCTGCGGGCGCTGCGCCCCGACGAGGACCTTCCCGATCCCGCCGGCACCGACGCCCAGACGTCCGGCTCCGTCTTCACCAGTCCCCACCTCGCCCTTGCAGTCCAGCTCACTGGGACGTCCACCACCGGTATGGCGCTCGTGCTCGACGACTCCAACGAGGCACTCGAGTCCCCCGATCATGCCGAGGCCTGGCTGGCCTGGCTGAGGTTCAGCAATGTGCTCGCCCTCGCGCAGGCGCCCGTGGACATCACGACCACCAGCCTCGCCCTGAACGAGCTCCGCGACCGCGCCGCCGCCGAGGCCGTCGCCACCGCCGCCGGAGCGAGCCCCGAGGCGATGAGCGACCTCGGGTGGAACGACGTCGACCGTGAGTTGACGCCACCGGCCGTCCTCGCGCTCCTGCCCCACCTCGCCACCGCCGGCGTCGCTCACGGGGAGGACGGCGTCGAGGTCGCCGGCGGCATCATGACGGATCTGTCGTGGCGGGACCAGCGAGTCGCCGTCGTCGCCGATCCGCTGGACGAGGACGTCAACGCCCTCACGACCTCCGGTTGGCGTGTCGTAGGGGTCGGGGACAATACCGGTGAGAACCCCGCCGAGCTCGCGGCCCGCATCACCGCGCTCCTGGAAGGACACTGAGGACACTGACATGGCTGCGATCGTCTGGCCCAGCAGCAAGACCAAGGACGCCACCACCAGGGACCCGTCGCTGAGGGCGAAGATCGGCCCTTTCATCACCAAGCTCTCCACCATGAGCACGAGCGCCGGCCTGCACCTGGAGCACATCCGAGGCGCCGCCGACCGGCGCGTGCGCACCGCCCGCGTCACCGGCTCCTACCGGGCCGTCCTCTTCCAGATTGACACCGAGGGCGAGCCCGTCTACGTCATCCATGGAATCTGGCCGCACGACGAGGCCAACAGGATCGCCGAGTCCATCACCGTCGGCGTCAACCCCTACAACGGAGCCACCGAGGTCACCCGCATCCAGGACTGCGTCCAGCAGGACGCGAGGGCCGTCGAGCAGGCACGACGCACGGCCCGGGCCGAGCTCGCCGCCGCCAGACGCGAGGCCGACGAGCTCGCCCGTGAGACGGCGCGGATTCAGGCGGCCAACGTCAAGACGCGCCGCAGGAACGCTCGGGCGAGAGCCACGGAGGCGGACGGCGGCGCGCCCGTCGCGACGCGACCGCGCAACGTCACGGCGTCGGCCGTGCCCGGGGCCGTCGCCGCTCCCAGACGCGACCAGGTCCCCACCTGGCCCGAGGGGCTGACCGTCGAGACGCTGCGCGACGAGCTCGGCATCGACGTGCGGCTGGGTGCGGCGGCGCTCGCCGCCGCCCACGAGTCCCAGCTCCTCGACCTCGTCGCCACCGCCCGGGTCGCCTGGCAGGGCGAGGCGCTCCTGTGCCTAGCGACGGGCGGCACGATCGAGAGCGTCCGCGAGGACTTCGAACTCCTGCACCCGCAGGACGTCGCCTCCGACCCCACTGACGCCGACCTCATCGCGGGCCTGCGCACCCGCGCCGCTCGCTCCACCTTCACCTGGCTCGAGACCGACGACGACCTGCGCCGGGCGATCGAGGGACTCACCTTCGACGAATGGCAGGTCTTCCTCCACCCGCAGCAGCGCGCCCTCGTGGACCGTCGCACCAACGGCCCCATGCGCATCTCGGGCGGCGCCGGAACCGGGAAGACCGTCGTCACCGTGCACCGTGCCGTGGCCCTGGCCGAGCGCGACATCGCAGCCGGTGAGAAGACGCAGATCCTGCTGACGACCTACACGCGCAACCTCGCCGACGACCTGCGCCGTCAGGTCTCTCAGCTCGACCCGGAGATCCCCATCGCCGACAGGATCGGTGAGCCCGGCGTCCTCGTCAGCGGCCTGGACAAGGTCGCCCGCGCCGTCCTCCAACGCGCCGGCGACTCCATCGCGGCGACGGCGGAGCAGGTCATCGGCCGGCACCGCACGCGTATCCTGTCCTACTCCGGGGACAACCTGTGGCAGGAAGTGCTCACCCTCGTGGGCGGGGAGCTTCCCGAGGGGCTCCGGTCCGCCGACTTCCTCGCCTCCGAGTACGAGCTGGTCATCCTGCCGAACCACATGACGAGCCTGCGCCAGTACTTGAGGGTCCGCCGGCCGGGGCGCGGCGTGGCCCTCGATCGACGCAAGCGCGCCGCCGTCTGGAAGGCCATCGAGAGGTACCGGGACCGCAACGCCGACCTCGACGCCGCCTCCTTCTCCGAGCAGCTGGCGCTGGCCGCCGCCTGGCTCGACCGTCAGGCGGCGCAGGGCGCGGACCGACTGTTCCGGCATGTGCTCGTCGACGAGGCGCAGGATCTCACGCCGGCGCACCTGCTTCTACTGCGGGCCCTCGTGGAGGACGGGCCGGACGACCTATTCCTGGCCGAGGACTCCCACCAGCGGATCTACGGTAAGAAGATCACGCTCAGCCATTACAAGATTCATGTGCGGGGGCGCTCACGGCGGCTCACGCGCAATTACCGGACGACCCGCCAGAATCTCAACCTCGCCTTCGAAGTTCTTGAGCCGGGCGCGTACGAGGACATGGAGGGAGAAGCCGAGGAGCACCGGTACGCCTCTCCGAGGTCGGGGCCGGAGCCCGTCATCATTCACGCGCGAGAGCGGGCCGACGAGCTTGAGAAGGCCTCCGAACTGCTGCGCATATGGCTGAAGGAGGACCAGGAGAACGGCGAGAGCGCCCCGGAGACCATCGCGATTCTGGTGCGCGACCGCTACCAGCGCGACGCCGTCGCCGCCGGGCTCGCCCAGCACGGTATCGACGTGCGCGCCGTCGACCGTGAGGCGGTCAGATGCGGCCGGCCGGTCGTCATGACCATGCACCGGGCCAAAGGACTGGAATTCCGCAAGGTCCTGCTCTTCGACGTATCCGCGACCGCCATCCCGCGCTCGCTTCGGGACCAGCAGTATTCCGAGGCCGACCGGGCGGATGCGATGCTGCGCGAGCGCTCGCTCCTGTACGTGGCGGCCACGCGCGCCCGCGACCAGCTCGCCATCTCCTGGAGCGGGGAGGCGAGCCCGTTGCTGGAGGGGATCGTCTCGTAAGCGCATCGGGACGAGCACGCGGACGTCCAGCATCGACGCAGCCGGCTCGGCCGCCTGCTCCAAGAAGCGGCGCGGGGCGCCGCGCGGACGTGGTGGCCGACTTCCAGTCCGGCGGAAACGACGGCAGCACGATCCATGTCAGAAGGTTGACACTCTTTTACTATGTCAGCATACTGACATGTTGAGGATGGATCTCACGGAAGGACACGACCATGACCGTCACCGGCCCGGACTTCGTCAGCCTGCAGGTGCGCGATCTCGAACGCGCCGCCCGGTTCTACCAGGACGGGCTCGGCCTGTCCCGCGCGCCGCAGGCGCCGCCCGGAGCCGTCGTATTCGCCACGACGCCGATCCCCTTCGCCGTCCGCGAGCCCCTGCCGGGCACCGACCTGGACGCCGGCCCCGGACCGGGGACCGGTGTCGGCCTGTGGTTCCGGTGCGATGGCGTCCAGGCCCTTCACGCGAAGCTCGTCGAGCTCGGTACGCCCATTCTCAAGGGCCCGGTCCCGGGCCCCTTCGGAACGACCTTCACCCTGTCCGATCCGGACGGCTACGCCGTCACCATCCACGGCGAGGACTGAGACCCGCGCGCTGCGGCACCGATCCGCTCAGTCGCGTCGGAGACGACGGCGGCGGCACGGCCGCGCCCGCGCCCCGGAGAGGGTCCGGCAGCCGGCGATCGCCGTCGTGTCACCGCACGCCGCGCCCGCACCCTGAGGAGGGTCGCAGTCCCGCCCCGCCGCCCCGGCCCTGCGGCACACTTGGCCCCGTGCCCGACCAGCCGCTCCACGCCCCCGTCCGCGACCTCATCGGACTCCTGGAGTCCATCGGCGCGCGCGAGGAACGGCTCGTCCACCTCCAGCGCACCCCCGCGCGCCCCGCCCGCCACAGCGACTGGCCGACCTGGGCCGACCCCGACCTCGTCGCCGCCTGCGCCCGCCTCGGCATCGCCCGCCCCTGGACGCACCAGACCGAGGCCGCGGAGTCCCTGCACGCCGGCCGTCACACCGTCATCTCCACCGGCACCGGCTCCGGCAAGTCCCTGGCCGCCTGGCTGCCGGCCCTCTCCGACAACCTGATCGCGCAGGGCGGTCCAGACGACGTCCCCGGTGCCGGTACCGCCCGCGCCCGCATCTCCGCCGTCGGCCGCCGCCCCACCACCCTCTACCTCTCCCCCACTAAGGCCCTGGCCGCCGACCAGGGCGCCTGCCTGACCCGCCTCGTCGCCGAACTGGAAGCCGTGCAGCGCGAGGCCGGCGCCCCCGCCGGCTCCCTGCGCACCGTGCGCACCGCCACCTGCGACGGCGATACTCCGCTCGCCGAACGCGATTGGGCGCGCGCCCGCGCCGACATCGTGCTGACCAACCCCGACTTCCTCCACTTCTCCCTCCTGCCCGGCCATGAGCGCTGGACCCGCTTCCTGCGTTCGCTGCGCTACATCGTGGTCGACGAGTGCCACGCCTACCGCGGGATCCTGGGCGCGCACGTGGCTCTCGTCGTCCGCCGTCTCCTGCGCCTGGCCCGCCGGCTCACCCCCGACTCCCCCGGACCCGCGGTCCTGTGCGCCTCCGCAACGGCGGCCGAACCCGCCCTCACGGCCGCGCGTCTCATCGGGGTCGCACCGGAGGCGGTGACCGCCGTGACCGACGACGCCGCCCCCGCCGGCGAACGCATTCTCGCCCTGTGGCAGCCGGCCCTGCGCGACCCGCGGACCGCCTGGGAGGGGCCCGCCTCACCCGGGGTCGAAGCCCCGGACCCGGCCGCCGACGCCTCTGCCTCGGACGGCTCGGGCCCGGCCGGCCCCAGCGCGCTCGACCTGGCGGAGGATCCGGAGCAGCGGCGCTCCGCCGTCGTCGAGGCCGCCGAACTGCTCGTCGACCTGCTGAGCGCAGGCGCTCGCGCCCTGGTGTTCGTGCGCTCGCGCCGCAGCGCCGAGATCGTGGCCGAGCGCGCCCGCCGCACTCTGGAGCTCCGCCTGCCCTCCCTCGTCGATACCGTGGCCGCCTACCGGGGCGGCTACCTGCCCGAGGAGCGCCGCGCCCTGGAGTCCGACCTGCGTCGCGGGCGCCTGCGCGCCCTGGCGACCACCAATGCGCTCGAGCTCGGCATCGACGTCACCGGGCTGGACGTCGTCATCATCGCCGGTTGGCCGGGAACGCGTGTGAGCCTGGGCCAGCAGGCGGGGCGCGCCGGCCGGGCCGGCGACCGCGGCGTCGCCGTCCTCATCGCCAGCGACAACCCGCTGGACGCCTACCTCGTCCACCACCCGGAGGCCGTCTTCGCCGCTCCGGAGGCCACCGTCTTCGACCCGGCCAACCCCTACGTGCTCGCCCCTCACCTGTGCGCGGCCGCATCCGAGGCGCCCCTGCGCGAGGCCGACATCGCCCTGTTCGGCCTGGAGGACGAGTCCCTCCTGACCGACCTGGCCGCCCGCGGAGCGCTGCGCCGCCGTCCCGCCGGCTGGTACTGGAACGCCTCCCTGCCCGGCCGCCCGCAGGATCTGACCGCCCTGCGCGGGGACGGGCCGCCCGAGGTGCCGGTGGTCGAGGCCGCCACGGGCGCGGTGGTCGGCACGGTCGACGGCACCGCCGCGGATTCGACCGTGCATCCCGGCGCCGTCTACATCCACCAGGGACGCTGCTACGTCGTGGACGAGCTGAGCGAGGAGGCCGCGATCGTCACCGAGAAGGCGGCCGTCGGCTATCGGACCCGTTCGTGCGCGACCTCGAGCGTGCGGATCATCGCCGAGCGCGAGACCCGGCAGTGGGCGGACGGGATCCGCTGGTCCTTCGGGTCGGTGGAGGTCACCAGCCGGGTGACGGGCTACATGAGGCTCGCCCTGCCGGGGATGGAGGTCGTCTCCCGGCATCAGCTGGACATGGCCGAGCATGTCCTGCCGACGGCGGCCGTGTGGTGGACGGCACCGGAGGCGGCCGTCGAGGCGGCCGGGATCGCGCCCTGCGACATGCCGGGCGCGCTGCACGCCGCCGAGCACGCCTCGATCAGCATGCTGCCGCTGCTGGCCACCTGCGACCGATGGGACATCGGCGGCCTGTCGATCGCCGTGCACTCGCAGACGGGGGCGCCCACGGTCTTCGTTCACGACGGCCACGCCGGCGGCGCGGGCTTCGCCGAGCGCGGCTTCCGGGCCGGGCGCCAATGGCTGGAGACGACCCTCGCCGTCGTCGAGGGGTGCGGGTGCGCGACCGGATGCCCCAGCTGCGTGCAATCGCCCAAGTGCGGCAACAACAACGAGCCGCTGAGCAAGACCGGAGCCATCGCCCTGCTGCGGCTGCTGACCCGGGCGGCGCCCGATCCCGCCGCCGAGTAGCACGCGTCGGCGCCGGGCCGCATCCGACGACGCGACCGCGCCGTCGGGCAGCAGATCCTGGCGGCGGGGCGAAGATCCACGCGCCCCGCGCGCAATCGGTCCGACCCCGGCCAGGACCCCGGGGCCGCACCCACTGCACCACCGCCTGCGACACTGACCTCGTGCTTCTGATCGTCCTCCCGCTCCTCCTCGCTCTGGGCGCGGCCGCCGCCCTGGCCGCGATCGCCCGGCACCGCGCCCGTCTGGCGCGCGCCGAAACGCAGCGCCTGCGCACCCGAGTCGCTGAGCACGCAGCCCCGCGCGACGCCCTGGCCCACGAGATCCGCACTCCGCTCAGCCTCATCCGCGCCTCGGCCGAGCTGCTCGCCGAGGAGACCCCCGGCGATCTCAACGAAGTGCAGCGCCGCTTCGTGGCCACCATTCTCGACAACACCGAGCAGGCCATCGGCATGGCGGAGGATTTCCTGACCCAGGCCCGCCTGGACCATGAGCTGTTCACCCTCCACCTGGAGTCCGTCGAGCTGCGCCGCCTCGTGCGCACTCTCATCCAGGAAATGCGCCGCACCGTGGCCGCACCGATGCGATTGCAGGAGCACGGCGCCCCCATCCGCATGGTCGCCGACCGCAGACTCCTGCGCCAGGCGATCGCCAATACGGTGACCAATGCCGTGCGCCACGCGGGAGAGCACGCCACCATCACCATCTCGGTCAGCAGCGAGGAGGACACCGCACTCATCACCGTCGCCGACAACGGACGCGGCATGACACGGGCCCAGCGCGAGGCGCTCTTCACCCCCTTCCGCTCCCAGAACTCCCTGGAGGCGCCTGTCAGCCGCGGCGTGGGACTGGGCATGGTCGTCACCAAGCAGATCCTCACCCTGCACGGCGGCAGCGTCCTGGTGGACTCCCTGGCCTCGCGCGGGACCTCCGTCTACCTCACGCTGCCGATCCGCCCATCCGTATCGAACGGGCTCGAGCCGGGCTCTCCCGGCGAGGGCGGCCGTACGACTCCCGATGCGGACCCGGCGTCGAAGCATGAATAGCGGGGCATGATAGGAACGGAAGGAGGCATCGTGGATACGACCGCCGGCACCTCGCGTCCCCTGGGGCTCGTTGTCGATGACGAGCCTCAGATGCGCTACGTCATCACCTTCGCACTGGAGACCCAGGGCTTCCGGTGCGTGAGCGCCGCCGACGCCGAATCGGCCTGGGAGCTGCTGAGTGAGGAGTCATTCGACCTGGTCGTGCTCGACGTCATGCTCCCAGGGCTGGGCGGGGTGGAGCTGTGCCGGCGGATCCGCGCCGCCGCAGCCGTCCCCATCATCCTGCTGACGGCTCTGGGGGATGAGGAGGACCGAATCGCAGGCCTGGAGGCCGGCGCGGACGACTACGTCACCAAGCCCTTCTCGCCGCGCGAACTCGCCCTGCGAGCCAGCGCCGTCGTGCGCCGCACCGCTGCGGGGACGGGCGACGTCGTATCCAACGGAGCGCTGAGCGTGCAGGCCGCCACGGGCGAGGTCGCCTGGGAGGGCCGGCCGATCCCCCTGCCCGACACCGAGGCCCGCCTCCTGGCTGCCCTGGCCCGGCACGCCGGCTCCGTCCTGACCTGGGCGGACCTGCTCAACGAGGTGTGGGGAACAGCGGAGTCCGCAGGAGGGCGCGAGATGGTGCGCACCACCGTCTACCGGCTGCGCCGCCACCTCGGACGCCGGAACGCGCCCCCCGATCTGGTCGTCGCCGCACGGGGGCAGGGCTACACCATGCCGCGGCTACCCTGAAACGCCCGAGGGGCAGCCGGAGGACGTACAATCCGATCGATTAATAACAGGGTTGTCATCACTCGTCACCGACGTGACCGGCTCAGCATCCGCCTTTCGAGCGATCATAGGACCAGCGGCGCGACGCGGCGCCGCCATTGCGAAAGGTCCCCCATGTTCTCCCATCGCAGGGCGGGCGCCCTTCTCGTCGGCGCTCTCTCCTTCAGCCTCGCGCTGGCCGGATGCGCCGGCAAGACGAGCTCCTCCGACGCCGACGGGGCCGACGACGGCCCCATCACCATCGCGTGCGGCGCCATGGAGGACCTGTGCAAGGCCTGGACCGACGCCTTCACCGAGAAGACCGGCATTCCGGCGACCTATGTGCGCCTGTCCTCCGGCGAGACGGTCGCGCGCCTGGCGTCCGCCAAGGACAATCCCGAGTTCGACGTGTGGCACGGCGGTCCCGTCGACGGTTACGGGGAGGCCGTCAACCAGGGACTCATCGAGTCCTACTCCTCGCCTGAGGCCGCCGCCATCCCCGACAAGTACAAGGACCCGGACGGCAACTGGACCGGCGTGTACGTCGGGGTCCTCGGCTTCTGCTCCAACAAGAGCCGTTTGGACGCTCTCGGCGTCCAGGCCCCCGATTCGTGGGACGACCTGCTCGATCCGGCTCTCAAGGGTCAGATCTCCACCGCCCACCCCTCGACCTCCGGCACCGCCTTCACCACCCTGTGGACTCAGGTCACCCGTCTCGGCAGCGAGGACGCCGGTTTGGACTACATGCAGCGGATGCACTCCAACGTGCTCCAGTACACCAAGTCCGGCACCGCCCCCGGACAGATCGCCGGGCGCGGGGAGGCCGCCGTCGGGCTGGTCTTCTCCCACGACTGCGTGAAGTATCAGGAGGAGGGGATGAGCGACCTGACCGTCTCCTTCCCCTCGGAAGGCACCGGCTACGAGGTCGGCGGCGTCGCCCTGGTCAACGGCTCCAAGCACAAGACGGCCGCCCAGAAGTACATCGACTTCGCGATCTCCGCCGACGGGCAGAACGTGGGGCAGACGGTCGGCTCGTACCAGGTCCTGACCAACCCCGAGGCCGACCATTCCGACAAGATGGTCGACCTGGACTCCGTCAACCTCGTGGACTACGACTTCACCGCCGCCGCGAAGGCCAAGCCGAGCCTGACGGCCCGTTTCGACGACGAGATCGCCACGGCCCCCAAGGAGTAGATCAACCAGACCCGGCGTCCGGTGCGCGGCGGGCGGAATGACCGCCGCGCACCGGACGCATTCGCCGAGCGCACCGCCCCGGCCGCTCCGGTCAGCGACGGATTCCGTCGCCGACCGGGAGACGGCTGCCCGCCGCCGACCCCATCGACCCGCCCCTCCCACTGATCCGAGGCCCCATGTCCGCCACCGCCCCGTCCTCCGACGCACCGGCGCAGCCCCGTCGCGGGATCGCCCGCAGCCGGTCCCGCGACCGCACGAAAGTCCGTCAGGACCCCGTGACGCTGACCATCACCGGCATCGCCACCCTCCTCCTCATCCTGCTCGTCGGGCTGCCCCTCATCAGGGTGCTCGCCGAGGCCTTCTCCGGGTCCGGCCTCGACGTCCTCACCGGTCTGTTCTCCTCGAAGACGAACCGCACCATCGTGGTCAACACGCTCGTCCTCGGCGCTGTGGTCGGGGCGCTGGGCACCGCCGTCGGGTTCGCACTGGCCTATGTCCAGGCCCGCGTCGCCTTCCGGGGGAAGCGTCTGTTCCACCTCGTATGCCTCATCCCCATCGTCTCCCCGCCCTTCGCGGTGGCGACGGCGTCGATCACGCTGTTCGGGCGCAACGGCATCATCTCCAAGCAGCTGCTGGGTCAGGAGTGGAACATCTACGGGCTCAGCGGACTGACCCTGGTGCTGACGCTGTCCTTCTTCCCCGTGGCGTACATGAACCTCCTGGGCATGTTCCGCAGCCTCGACCCGGCCATGGAGGAGGCCGCCTCCTCGCTGGGGGCGAGCCGCTGGACGATCTTCCGCACCGTGACCCTGCCCATGGTGATCCCCGGCATTGCCGCCTCCTTCCTCCTGCTGTTCGTCGAGGCGATCGCGGACCTGGCCAACCCCCTGGTCATCGGCGGCGACTACACGGTGCTGGCCTCGCGGGCCTACATCGCGATCACCGGCGACTACAACACGGCCGCCGGCGCCGCCTACTCCCTCGTGCTGCTGGTCCCCTCGCTGCTGGTCTTCCTCCTCCAGCGCTATTGGTCCAAGCGCACCTCCACAGTGACAGTGACCGGAAAGCCCGCCGGGTCCGTCAAGCGGATCCGCGACAACCGGACCCGCATCCCGCTGCTCACGCTGGCGGCGCTCATCCTCGCTCTGGTCGTCATCGTCTATCTCGCGGTCATCGCGGGGGCATTCGTGGAGATCCTCGGCGTCAACAACTCCTTCACGCTGCGCCACTTCGACTACATCCTGTCCGGAATCGGCAACGACGCCATGATCGACACCACGATCCTGGCGCTCATCGCCACCCCGA
>ERZ773065.281-NODE-281-length-32072-cov-5.660836_pt1 | contig 32072 bp, 25 predicted proteins | sample MGYA00580623_ERZ773065 | MGnify/ENA primary metagenome ERZ773065 (study PRJEB29015, sample SAMEA2738017) | human oral metagenome | biome: human oral; feature: human-associated habitat; material: dental | place: China | collected 2047 ... | reverse complement strand
CCACCTGGGCGCTGACGCAGGCTATGGCCAGCTTCCACCGAGGCGGGTCGGATACCGCCGCAGTGGGTGGTGATCTGGCTTACCAGTACGGGCGGACGGGTACCCTTGCGGGCATCGGTCATACGGCCGCGCAGTCGGTGATCAACGAAGCTGGCTTCGGAAGTCAGGCGCAGACGCTGCAGCCGCTTGAAGTACTGCAGGCCGGCACGGGGCACTTGGGCTAGAGGAGGAGAAGGAAAAACTGCGGGAGAGATAGTAACGAGATTAGGAACAGGTCAAAGGAATATTGCTGTGCAGGGTAGTTAGTCAGGGGAAGCGCCTTCCCCTGACCTTCTCACTCTGGTCGGATGGCCTTTTCTTTGATCTTTCTATACCCCTGTTTACGTCCCCGTTTGGGAAAGGGATTCCGGGTCACGTCCGTAAGCGGCTGGTTAACGGGTGAAAAGGATGACCGAAGGATCAGCGCGTTGTTTTTTGTTATAGCGAGACGAACTTGTGACGCCGCTTTTTCGGACGGAGAAGTTGCCGGAGCAGATGTTTGTACTATGCAGCTCGTCATTGTTTGTCGGGCGCTTTGATACTTCTTTGTGCTGATGCCAGGCATCGTTCTCTTGACCGGAAAAGGTTGACTGTGGGATGGGCTGCGGCTGCCTGCGCAAGTTGGTCAGAAAGAGGGAAAAGCCGGCCAATCTGGGGGAAACCGGTGAATTCTGGAAAACGATGAATTTGGGAAAGCCGTGATCGCAAGAATGATCGATCGCCCGATCGTTTGAGGCGCCGGTCAAGTTCCAGGTGGTTGGTGATAACCGCGTGAGCGTGAGTAGAAGGCGGTTAAAGTCGGAGTCGGCTATACCAAGCCCTCAGCGTTGCCGTGCGTTGGAGGGTTTGCCGGCGTCCGCTTGGGGTTGGGGGGTGTTAGGCTTTATGGCGCGTGTACGTTGGCGCAATCCTTCCGGATTGGCCATGGTGCCGCGGCAGGTCTTTGCGCCACAGGTGCAGGCCCAGCGCGAGTAGGCGTCTTTTCTCGAGCGCACGTCCAGGCGGTAGTCCCACACCAGCTCTTCGCCACACTTGATGTCGCGCAGGGCGTAGAGCCAGGCGTGCAGTTTTCCCCGACCGTGTCCGCCGCGCCCATCGCGCCCGCTGCATCCTGTTCCGACTTCTTCGCGCAGCTCGCAGTTCGGTTCGCAGCTGTGGTTGGCGAGTGCGGCCCAGCCGGTGCCGTCGATGCCCGTGCCGTCGGAGAGACCAAGGAATTTGGTCAGGCCGTCGACTTTCATGTCCGGGAACTCGCCTTTGGCATAGCGTTGCCCCGTGTATTCGAGCAGTTTTTCGTCGGCGGCCAGGTCTCTGGCGGCAAAGAGGCCGCGTCCGTGCAGGGTGCTTTTTCGGGCGATGACTTTCGGCGGCATGGTGTATGTACGGACAGCGGAGGTGGAAAGTGTGGTGGACGTGCGGCGAGGGCGGAAAATTCAGGCGGCGCCCAGCGTGTCGGTCAATGCGCCCGCTACGGCCTGGCCGAGGTGTTCGATTTCGGCATCGTCGATGATGTACGGCGGCATGACGTAAACCGTGTTGCCGATCGGGCGCAGCAGGGTTTCGCGGGCGAGAGCCGCGCGGTAGAACGTGCGCGTAAACCAGGGATCGTCGGTTTCTACGTCAAAGGCGGCGATCATGCCGCGCTGGCGTAAGTGGTGCACGCGCGGATGCTCGGCCAGCGGCGCCAGTGCAGCGGCGATTTTCTGCGCGCGCGTCCGGTTCTGCGCCAGCACGTCGTCCTGCGCGAAGATGTCGAGCGTAGCCAGCGCGGCGCAGCAGGCGAGCGCGTTGCCAGTGTAGGAGTGCGAGTGCAGGAAGGCGCGTGCGGTGGCGTCGTCGTAAAAGGCTTCATATACCGGGTCCGTCGTCATGACGATGGACAGCGGCAGGTAGCCGCCCGAGATGCCTTTTGAGAGGCAGAGGAAGTCCGGCCGGATGCCGGCCTGCTCATGGGCGAAGAAGGTGCCGGTGCGGCCGCAGCCGACGGCAATTTCGTCGCAGATCAGGTGGACGTTGTGGCGGTCGCAGAGGGCGCGCGCCAGGCGCAGGTATTCCGGGTCGTACATGACCATGCCGCTAGCGCACTGGATAAGCGGTTCGACGATCAGCGCGGCGATGTGGTCGCCATGCTGTTCGAGATGCGTCGCCAATGCGGCGGCGGCGCGGCGGGCAACATCGGCGGGCGTTTCGCCGTCCCGAGCTTGCCGCGCGTCGGGCGAAGGCAGGGTCGCCGCGCTGCGCACCAGCGGCGCGTAGGCTTCCTTGAAAATATCCACGTCGGTGACGGCCAGCGCACCGACCGTTTCGCCGTGGTAGCCGCCGGCCAGGCTGAGAAACTGGTCTTTCTGCGCAAAGCCGCGATTGCGCCAACTGTGGAAAGACATTTTCAGCGCGATTTCCGTGGCCGAGGCGCCGTCGGAGGCGAAGAAGCAATGCCCCAGCGCATGGTCCGTCAAGGCTGCCAGGCGTTCAGAAAGGGTGACGACGGGCTGGTGGGTGAAGCCGGCGAGGATGACGTGCTCCAGGGTGTCGAGCTGGGCGCGCAGCGCGGCGTTGATGCGCGGATTGGCGTGGCCGAACAGGTTGACCCACCACGAGCTGATGGCGTCGAGATAGCGCTTGCCGTCGAAGTCGTACAACCAGGCGCCCTGGCCGCGCGCGATGGGGATGAGCGGCAGTGCGCCCGCGTCGGTATTAACGTGCTGTTTCATCTGGGTGCAGGGATGCCAGACGGCGGCAAGGCTGCGTTGCAGGAGTTCGGTATTGTTCATGGCGTTTCGGTCAGTTGGTGAAAGAGTGAGGTGTGGAAGCGGGGCGGTGCATGACGTCTGCGTCTCGATTCTTAATGCCTCTCAATGCAGCGTTTGCGAGGATGGGTTGTTCTGCTCCGGCAGTTCGGCATGCACTGACTCGCCTTCCACGTTGGGGTAGAGCGGTGCGCCGCAGTCATCGCAGAATTCAAAAGGAAACTGCTGCTCGTGCACGATGACTTCCTTGATGCCGGCTTCGCGCAGCAGGTTTTCCACCTCGGTGACGACATCGGTGTTTTCATCCTCATTGCCGAGCAGCGGCCAGATGACGCCGTGGAAGATCGCCTCGCCGTCGCGCGGGCCAAAGCTGATGCGATACTCTTCGAGACGCTTGTCGTAGAACGCGCCGACCACCACGCGCAGTGATTCCGGCGATTTGCCGAGCATCGTTTGCAGGAAGGCGATCGAAGCGTGCAGCGAATAGGGGCGCGAGGCCATGTCGGCAGCGCGGCAGGCGGCGTGATACGCGTCGGCCAGCAGCGGCTGGAAGGCGCAGCCGGTGAGCAGCGGCTCCAGGCAGGGGCCGCCCTGCCGTGTCCATTCCTTGAGCGCGGATTCGCGTGTTGCGCGCAGGTCTTCGTTCCAGTGAAACAGCGGCTCGCCGTGCGCTATGGCGATGGCGCCGATGAGATAGCGCGTGTCGGACAAAAACGGGTTGGTTTCCGGCAGGCTCGAGGCGTCGAAATGCACGGGCAGGCGCTTGAGCGCCGCCTGGGAAAGCGTGTGCATCAGCTGCCAGGTGTCGACAAAGGTATGCGGCAACTGGTCGGGGCTGAACAGATAATCGGCCAGCGCGATCTGCGTATGCGCCGAGAAAACGTGTGCGCCAAGCTGGACTTCCAGCATCTGCTGCGTACTGCGCGGGATCGCGCCGGAGGGAATCGAAAAGCGCGACCAGGCAAGAATCGGCACGCAGAACAGCATGAGATCGACGGTTTTTCCTTCATGCGTCAGGGTGACGGATTCGGCGCAGTCCTCAATCATGTCGGCCAGGCAGTCATGCGCGGCGGCGTGCGAGTCGAACAATCGGTCGAGTGCGGCGTTGAGATCGTCTTCCGCGCCGTCTTCCAGCAGCTGCAGAATCAGCGCGCGCAGTTGCTTTTCCAGAAAGGCATCTTCCAGCCGGCTGCCGGATTCGGCGAGGCAGACGGCCAGCCGCCCCAGTTCGACGGCATTGGCGGAAATGCGTTTGCGGGAAGAAATGCGTGTTCGTTTCATAATGACTAGCGTGAAAAAAGCGGTAACGGAGAATTCGTTATTATCCCGTAAAATTCCGCTCGGCTCTTGCATCGCGGCTTCCTTTGCCAAAATACTGTGTTGCTGTGTCGGCCGGGGCTTGCCGTATTGCGCATATTGTCTGCGGCTTGTCGCCTTGTCTTTGGGCAAAGTCGAGCGATAGCGGCTTCCTTTGCCAAAATACTACGTTGGCTTCGCCTTGCCGTATTACTCATACTGTCAGCGGCTCGCCGCCTTGTCTTTGGGCAAAGTCGAGCCGCTTTTTAAGCTTGCGGAGTCTTCTTTGAAATCCGTAAAAACAGGGCAGAAAACATAAATCGCCCTGAAGCCCCCTAAATACAAGGGCTTCAGGGTATCACAAAACATAAACTGAAAATTTCAGAGGCAAACCATGCTCATCATCCTTTCCCCCGCCAAGACGCTGGATTTTTCCCCGCTGCCACCGAATCTCGCCGGGCTTGCCGCGACAACGCCGGAGTTGCTTGATGAGTCGCGCATCTTGGTCGAGCGTCTGCGCGAATTCTCGCCCGACGCGCTGGCACGGCTGATGGGCATCAGCGACGCGCTGGCGGTGTTGAACGCCGGCCGCTATAGCGCCTGGTCGACGCCGTTTACGCCGGATAACGCCAAACCGGCGGCGCTGGCATTTGCCGGCGACGTGTATGAAGGGCTGGACGCGTCCGCGCTGTCGTCAGACGATCTGGACTTTGCGCAGCGGCATGTGCGCATTCTGTCTGGCCTATACGGCCTGCTGCGGCCGCTGGATCTGATTCAGGCGTATCGGCTGGAAATGGGCACGCGCCTGGAGAATGCGCGTGGCAAGGATCTGTATGCCTTTTGGGGCGATCGCCTCACCGAGGCGCTCAATCGGGCGCTGCCCGGCCAGGCGGCAACGCTGGTCAATCTGGCTTCGGAGGAATATTTCCGGGCGATCGATCCGCGCCGCCTGTCCGCGCCCGTTATCCAGCCGGTGTTCGAGGACTGGAAAGGCGGCCGCTACAAAGTCATCAGCTTTCATGCCAAGCGCGCCCGCGGTCTCATGGCGCGCTTTGCCATCACGGCGCGATTGTCCTCGGCCGAAGGCCTCAAGGAGTTTTCTGCGCAGGGGTACTGCTTCGACGCGGCGGCCTCAGATGCGCGACGCTGGGTCTTCCGGCGCCGTGCGTCCGCCTGAGAGCATCGGGCCGGCCGCTGCGGCCGTGACAATGCGGAAGGGGAGCCGCGCATGCGCTGGCCGGATGCTGGGCGAGGCATCCAGGCGCAGCAGGGCCTTGTCGCGCGTGAGCAGCAGGTCGGCGCGGCAGCGACCGGCGAGGATGAGAAATTTCTGGTCGTCGGGATCGCGGCATTGTGGCAGTGGCAAGTGAATAGGGGCGTCGCCGGCGCCGTCCGCCGCCTCGCCGGCGTCACATCGGTGCGCCAGACGGCGGTAGCGTGCCAGCAGGGCGTTTTGCGCCGCGAGGTCTAATCCAAATTCCGGGTATCCGGCGACGCGCGCCAGTTCCGCCAGACATTCCGCGTCGGTGAAGCATTGCAGGCGCCCGCTGTTCAGCCCGTCTGCCAGTGCCGCCGTATGCGGATCGGCAAAATGCAATAGATCCATGACGATATTGGTATCGAGAACGAGGCGGAAAGGCTGGCAGGGAGAGCTGCCGGAAGACGGTGGTAGCGTTGAAGACATGGCGGACGGAAAAAAGAACGGCGGCAGACATGGTACCGAAAAAGGCAGGTGGCGGAGCCGGCAGGTCGCGCTAGATATTTTTCAGCCCCTCTGAAGCCCTTATCAATAAAGGGCTGGCGGGATCCCCTCCGAAACCCGCGTGGGTAAAGGACTTCAGGGCGCCTGCCCGAAGACGCCCTGTTTATAAGGGTTTCAGAGCATCCTTCTGAAAATGTCCGCAAATAAAGGGCTTGCGCGCCCCCTTCGGAGATGCCCTGTTTACGCGGGGTTCAGAGCACCCCCTCTGAAATGCCCTAAATACGCGGGCTAGCGGGCAGCCCTTCTTTAATGCCTGTAAATAAAGGACTTCAGGGCAGGCTCCCGGAAGAACCTGAAAACAAGGATTGAAAGGATTGTTTGACTGTAGGCGCTGGCTCCGCCCGCAAGGCTTCTTTTGATGCGGTTGCGCTGAGCGGCAGCGCGCCCCGCTGACTTTCTTTGCCTCGCCAAAGAAAGTCAGCAAAGAAAGGCGACCCCAGGCGCAGAAAACCCCTTGTCGCGGGTTGCCTGGCGGCGGGCTTGACAACTCGCTGCGCTCAGACAATCAAGCCCTTGTTCCCGCCAAGCTCCCCCGCGCCTGCGGCTGCGCCTAAGGGGTTTTAGGATTCTCCGTTGTTACCGTATGCGCAAAGGAACATGCCCGGAAGCCCGCGTGGATAGGGCATTTCCGGGTACCCTTTCGGAGATGCCCTATTTACAAGGGCTTCAGAGCACCCCTCTGAATCCCGTAAAAATAGGGCAGAAAACATAAAATGCCCTGAAGCCCTCTAAATACGTGGGGCTTAGAGCATCAAAAAACATAAATTGGAATACCGTACCCGACCAGCCCTCTGAAACCCGCGTGAATAAAGGGTTTTAGGGCGCCTGCCCGGAACCCCGCGTGGATAGGGCATCTCAGAGCGCCTCCCCGGAAACCCGCATGGATAAGGGACTTCGGGCAACCCCTTTGAGATACCCGTTGACAAGGGTTTCAGCGCACTGCTCTGGAAAGGCGCGGATTGGGGCGGGGAAGGCGCAAGGCGCGGGCGTAGGCGGGTAAAATCCGTTTCCGTTTTTTCCGCGCTTGTTCGCGCCGTGCCGATTTCCGTGTCAAGCCTTGTGTCAAGTCCCGTGCCAATGCCCGAATTTTTTTCCCTTTTCTGTGCGCCATGACCGCCCGCGTTATTCTTGCGCCCATGGAAGGCTTGGCCGACTGGCTGTTGCGCGATGTGTTGACGCAGGTGGGCGGCTACGATGCGGCGGTGAGCGAGTTCGTGCGCGTTTCCGGGCCGAAGATGCCGTTGCGCAGTTTCCGGCGCGTCAGCCCGGAACTCGATCACGGCGGGCGGACGCCTTCCGGCGTGCCGGTCGATGTGCAGTTGCTCGGCAGCGATCCCGACGATCTGGCGGACAATGCGGCGCAGCTTGCGCGCCTGTCGCCGCCGGGCATCGACCTCAATTTCGGTTGTCCGGTGCCGCAGGTCAACCGGCACGGCGTGGGCGCGGCGTTGCTGGACGATCCGGCGCGGATCGGGCGTATCGTGGCGGCTGTGCGGCAGGCCGTGCCGGCGGTGATTCCGGTATCGGCCAAGATGCGGCTGGGTATCCGCGATACGGCCAGGGCGCTCGACTGCGCGCGCGCCATTGCGGCGGGCGGCGCGTCGCACCTGGTTGTGCATGCCCGCACGCGTGATGCGTTTTACCGGCCGCCGGCGCATTGGGAATGGGTGGCCTATATCCGTGAGGCGGTGGCGATTCCGGTGATTGCCAACGGCGAAGTTTGGACGCTGGACGATTACCTGCGCTGCCGGGCCGTGACGGGGTGCTCTGCGGTCATGCTTGGGCGCGGTGCGGTGGCCGATCCTTTTCTGGCGCGGCGTATCCGCGCATTTCTGGATGGCACGCCGGAAGGTGCGTGCGAGTCAGATTCAACGAATTCAATGAATCCGACGAATCCGACGAGTTGTGCGAATTGCGCAGATTGCGCGGATTGGGCGGCGCTCCGCGCCTTGCTGGCGCAGTACTGGCGGCGTCTGCCGGAAAAGGTGCTGCCCTGCCATGCGCCGGGGCGGCTCAAGATGTGGCTCAAGCTGCTGTGCCGGCGCTTTCCCGAGGCCGAGGCGTTGTACCAGGCAGTGCGCCCGCTGCCGGATGCCGCCTCGGTGACGGCCGTGCTGGCGCGGCATCACATTGGCGAGGAGTGAGGCCGTCATGTCTGCGGAAGTTATCGATTCTGGGCGTTTTGCTGATGTTGATTTCGATGCCTCTGCCGATGTTGCGGCCGGCGTTGCGAGGCATGGGACTGGCTGTTCCCGCCTTCCCGTGAGCGCGCAGTCCGCTGTTCATGAGCGTTTGCTCGCCGTACTCGAGCGGCATCGTGGCGCACCGTTCCGCAAACCTTATGCCGATTACAACCGGGCGGCCTTTGCCGCCAGCATGGCGCGGCGCGAACGCCATGCGCCGCAGGCGCCGCTGATTCTCGACGCCGGCTGCGGCGTCGGCGAGAGCAGCATTCGGCTGGCGCGCGCTTTTCCCGATCATTACGTGATTGGCGTCGATCAGTCGGCTGCACGGCTGGCCCGCCGGATCGACGGTAAAACGGGCGGACTGCCGGAAAACCTCGACCTTGTGCGCGCCGATCTCGTCGATTACTGGCGGCTGCTGGGCGAGGCAGGCATCCGGCTTGACCGGCACTATCTGCTTTACCCGAACCCCTGGCCGAAGATCGGCCATCTGTCGCGCCGCTGGCATGGGCACCCGGTTTTTCCCGCTTTGCTGGCGCTCGGCGGTATGCTGGAATGCCGCAGCAACTGGCGGATTTATGTCGAGGAATTCTGCCTTGCAGTGCGTGCGCTGAGCGGTGTGCCTATCCATTGCGAGTTACTCACCCCACGGATGTTGGCGGCGCAGGGCGGCCCGCAAACGCCGTTCGAGCGCAAATACCGGGATTCCGGACATGCGCTGTGGCGTGCGCGCGCGGTGCTGTCGCATTGATAAGCCTGGAGCCCGCTGTTCATGCAAGAGCGTTTTGCCGGACAGGCAACGCGGTTAATTTGGGCAACGGCGCGCGCCCGCAATATGAACGGGGAAATTGAGCGGGAAAATGCCCAAAGCAGCAAGGCGCAGAGACAGCGCATCGCAAAGATAGGCAATGTTCCTGCATCCCATTCAGGTGGTACCGTCCTCAAGCAGCCCGATTCCCCGGAAAAATCCTGCATACACTGCCGCTTTCTTTTCCAGCGCCAGCGGGTACGCGCGCGAAGAGGACGGCAGGCGGTGGAGCCTGAGCGTTCTGCCGGCAAATTCCGTTTCCGCCGGTTGGCCAATGGCCGGTTTAGCCGTTGCGGGCGGCAGCAGCGAGAGCAAGGTATCCGTCGCCAGTTCGCCTGTCGTGGCAATGTTCCGGCACGCGGGCAGGCGGGAGAGCAGCTTGGCCAAATCGACCGGCTCGACGACTTCCAGAAACCTGTCCGAGGCATTGCCCTGTAGCCGCCGCACGCGGTATGCCGCATCGCTGAAGGCGATTCCCGTCTTGCTCAGAAAGTCCCGAATCTGCGGCTCTCTGAATCGTTTTTCGGCGGTGTTCGCCGCGATGAAATGGGCTTTGTCGCCGAAAAACACCCAGCCAAAAATCCGCCACATATCGTTCTGGAAGTTCGGGTAATAAAAATTCATCTTCCAGCGTGCTTGCGGCGGCGGGAATGAGCCGAGCATCAGCAGCCTGGCGTTTTCAGGCAGGAAAGGGGGAAGCGGATGCGTTTCGATGGAAGGCATGAGAGCACCTGAAGATTTCCGTATGCTGCGCATACAAATTGAGTTGGCGTGATGTTTTGACGCCGGGGTTGAGAAGTTATCCGAAATTTCTTGCATTTTTTGCACTTCTTGACTTTTTGCTTCCTTGCCTGCGCATGATTTAGCCGTATTTTCGGGATGGCGGAGTGAAAGTCAGCGTCGATATTGGCTGGGGATCTGAAGGCTCCTGCTTTTTCCCGGACGGCTGCGTATAGATGACTTGGTTGCCGACAATGATCGCCGGCGAGGCGCAGAAATGATCCTTCGTTTGACCCATGCCGGTGACGTGCAGAATCGTCCAGCCCCGGGCTTTCAGGCAATCTGCAATCAGCGAACGGCGGCAGCGCCACCGACGGCTTCGGCGCATATCAGCGCCGTCGTTGTTCGCGATGTGTCGGAGGATAGCGGAACGTTCGTAGTGATGCGGGCGCAGGCTTTTTACGCGCCGGCGTTGCGGAGAATGAGAGGACATCCGTGAAGCGTGGGAAGAAGGTAGACAGGAGAAGGTCGTAGAAAGCGCAGGGAAGCCAGGACACGACAGACCGGACGATGATGAAATGCGTCGCGGCATATCGCCAGCCTTTATTTTTGATTTTCCTGTTCGGTTGTTTCGACACGTGCATTGAGTGCGCCCTTGTACAGGCGGATGCGGATGCGTTCGTTTCCCGCCAGTGTTTGGCTGTCGCGGACGATGCGGCCGTGCGCGTCGGTGACGATGCCGTAACCGCGGGCGAGTACGGCGTGCGGATTGAGATGCGAAAGGCCGTCAGACAGGCGGGAGAGCTGCTCTTGCCGCGTATTCAGATAGCGGCGCCAGCGCGCCGACAACCATTCGCGCAGTGTGTCGAGCTGGCGGAGGCGTTCCGCAGTGCGCGGCCGGCCGAGGCGCAGACGGTGCGCCAATTCGGCGAGCGTCTGCTGCCGGCGGCTGCTTTGCAGGCGCAATGCGCCGTTTAGGCGCTGCCGGAGCGTGTGTAATTGTTCGCTTTGCGTTGCCAGCCGCCGGGCAGGGTGGATGAGCCGGCCGGCCAGTAGATCGAGCTGCTGGCCGCGCAGCTCCAGAATATGCCGGATTTGCCGGGAGAGGGCGGCATGACCGGCATCGAGGCGGCGGTGCAGCGCGGCGCGTTCGGGTGCAGCCAGTTCGGCGGCGGCGGTGGGCGTCGGCGCGCGCTGATCGGCGGCAAAGTCGGCAAGCGTGACGTCGGTTTCATGGCCAATGCCGGCGATGACCGGTAAGGCGCTGTTGCGGAGGGCGCGCGCCAGTGCTTCATCATTGAACGCCCAGAGATCTTCCAGACTGCCGCCGCCTCGGCAAAGAATCAGAACGTCGCATTCGGCGCGGCGGTTGGCTTGGTTCAGGGCGTCGATAATCTGCGCCGCGGCGCTTTCGCCCTGGACAGGCGTCGGATAGAGGATCAGGCGCACATGCGGCGCGCGGCGAGCCAGCGTGGTCAGCACGTCGCGCAGCGCTGCGGCTTGCGGCGAAGTAATGATGCCGATGGCGCCCGGAAACGCGGGGAGCGGACGCTTGTGTTCCAGGGCAAACAGCCCTTCGCGCGTCAACCGGTCTTTGAGCTGAAGAAAGCGTTCGTACAGATCGCCCAGTCCGGCCTTACGCAGGCTTTCGACATTGAGTTGAAAGTCGCCGCGCGCTTCATACAGGGTGACCAGCGCGCGCGCTTCAACGCGCTGCCCGTCGGCCAGCCGCCAGCCGAGCAACTGGGCGCGGTTGCGGAACATGGCGCAACGAACCTGGGCTTCGGCATCCTTGAGCGAGAAGTAGACATGGCCGGAGGCGGCGTAGCTCAGATTAGAGATTTCGCCGGCAACCCAACACAGCGGGAACGCTGCCTCAAGCCGTTCGCGAACCAGACGGTTGAGTCGGGAAACCGGAATGACGGGCGCGGATGCAGCGCCTGTTGCTGTCGCCGCCGGCGTGGGGCGCGGCGGCGATGTGGCAGCGGATGCGGACAAAACAGGCGAGGCGACGGCCTGGGCAGCAGGTTGTGCGAACAAATCGCCCGTCAAGGGCGAGGGGGGCGTACGGGATCTGGTTTTGCGTGGTGTCTGGTGGTGGCTCATGCGCCCATTTTAGAGGGAATTTAGGGCGTTGCGAGAAAAAGGGGAAGGTGGGGAGAAGGGAAAAAGAAAGTGATCAAAAAGAAAGAGACCAGAAAGGAACGACGAGAGCACATGAACGTCATTGAGGCGGCCGAGCCGTAAAAGCATGGGCTAAGTATGGGCTTAGGGATACCGATGGGTTTGATGTCTGCGTTTCATGTTCACCCCGGCGTTTATTCCGGTGCCGGAGCCATGTTCATGCAGCATTTTGTGCGGGACCGCGGCATTAAATTGCCAAATCATCGGTTTTATGCACATTTTTAGGCGGGATATCCGGATGTGCCAAAAATTGTCAGGTATAGGGCAGGTAAGATATTGATATTTCTGTATTAAATTTTAAGCGTATGATTTAAATAGATTTTTATTTTTTGCCTATTTTCAGGGCGACGTAAACGAAAGCCTTGTCTGGACGGGGTTTGAGGAGATTGTTCAGCGATAAATCACAAAGTTATCCACAGATTTTGTGAATAAACGGATTTCCCGCACGACCCGCGCACGATTGCACAATGACATGTCGTAGCTCGCCTCTTTTCCGCAAAATGTGTTGTGCGCCAAGGGTGGGTGTGGCGTGCAGCAATGACAAAAGCAATGAAAAATGGGCGAAAGACTTGCCGAGCAGAACGCCACAGGCTAAAGTTCGCCCCTGAAAAAGTTTCTGGAGAAAAGCGTGTTTTCCATCATCCTTGCTGCCGGGTGGCCGATCTGGCCCTTGCTTTTTGCTTCAATCGTCGCAGTTGCCCTGATCATTGAACGCCTGATTGCGTTGCGGCGTTCCAAAATCATGCCGGATGGGCTGTTGCAGCAGGCGGTTGGTGAATATCGCCAGGGCAAAATCAATAAAGAGAAGCTGGACGCGCTGGAAAATGATTCGCCGCTGGGCCGGATTCTGGCGGCAGGGTTGCGCAACGTTAAAAGCCCGCGCGAAGTGATGCGTGAGTCGGTTGAGGAAGCCGGCAATATGGTGGCGCATGAGTTGGAACGCTACCTGACGACGCTGGGTACGATCGCTTCGATCAGCCCGCTGATGGGGTTGTTCGGTACAGTCGTCGGGATGATCGAGATTTTTGGCTCGCAGGCGCCGACCGGCAGTAACCCGGCCCAGCTCGCACATGGCATTTCGATTGCCCTGTACAACACCGGGTTCGGTCTGGTGATTGCTATTCCCAGCATGATTTTCTGGCGGCATTTCCGCGGGCAGGTCAATGGTTACCTCGTCGAAATGCAGCAGCAGGCTTTGCGCCTGGTCGAAGTCATTCACGGCGAACGCAAGGGCTGAGAGGCAGGCATGAATTTTCGACGCGGCAATACCCAGGATGAGCCGGAAATCAACCTAATTCCGATGATCGACGTGTTGCTGGTCATCATCATTTTTCTGATGCTGACGACGACGTATGCCAGATTTTCCGGCCTGGAAATCAACCTGCCGACGGCGGACGCCGAAAAGAAGAGCGAACAGCCGAATGAAATCCATATCGCCGTGACGGCGAACGGCCAGGTCATGATCAACAAGTCGCCGCTGTCTGCCAACGACGTTGATTCGATCAGCGCCGCCTTGCGTCGTGCTGCCGGCGGCATGACCGAGCCGCTCATCATCGTCAATGCTGACGCCAAGGCGACACACCAGAGCGTTATCGATGTCATGCAGGCGGCACAGGCGGCCGGGTATCCGCATATCTCTTTTGCGACCCAGTCTCCGCCACGCTGATTGCCGTTTTTGTTGTTTCGTACGTTTCGTGCGGCGTTGATGCTTTATTCGTGCCTGCTTCTGGCGGCTGCCATCTGGCTTCCTTGGGCGTTCCGTCGGACATATTCAAGCGGGCGTCCATGAACTGGCTGGCGCGTTCTCTTCCCTGTTTGTGGTATCGCGCCCGACTTGCGTGGTCGTTATGGCCGCTGTTGCCGTTTTCCTGGCTGTTTCGTGGAATTTCCGCATTGCGGCGCGGGCTGTTTCGGTCAGGTTGCCTGCGCTCCCGGCAGCTTCCGGTTCCCGTCATTGTCGTCGGTAATTTGACGGTTGGCGGCAGCGGCAAAACACCTTTCGTGATCTGGCTGGTCGGCCAGTTGCGCGCGCGCGGCTGGCGGCCGGGCGTGATCAGCCGTGGATACGGCGGGCAAAAGATTGCCGCGGGGAGTGCCGATGGCATGAGTGGCGTTATGGCCGTAGTACCCGACACACCGGCTACGCTGGCGGGCGATGAACCCGTGCTGCTGGCCCGGCGTTGCCAGGCGCCGGTATATGTCGGACGCGACCGGTCAGCCGCGGGGGAAGCGTTGCTGGCGGCGCATCCGCAATGCAATGTGATCATCGCCGACGATGGTTTGCAGCATTACCGCCTGCGTCGTTGTGCTGAAGTCGTCATGTTTGACGGGCGCGGTGTTGGCAACGGCCATCTGTTGCCGGCCGGGCCGTTGCGCGAGCCGCTGATGCGCCTGCGGGGAGCGACAGCTATCGTCTGGAATTGCGCGCCGGAATACCATTTCCCCGGGGAGCTGCCGCCGCAATTTTCCATGCATTTGGCGGCAGGCGATTTTTATGCGCTGCATGATCCGAATGTCCATTGTCCGGCGGCGGCATTGCGTGGCAGGCGTTTGCATGCGCTGGCAGGCATTGGGGATCCCCGTCGTTTTTTTGCACAGCTGGCGACGCTGGGTCTGGAATTTACCGAACATCCATTTCCCGATCATCACCGTTATACGCTCGCAGACCTTGATTTTGCGCGGGATGGCGTGCTGCTGATGACTGAAAAAGATGCGGTAAAATGCGCCGCGCTGCCCGTGCATGAGGCTTGGGATGAGGCTTGGGTATTGCCGGTCGATGCGCAGTTCGATGACGAAGATACGCCGCAGCTGCTGAGACTGCTCGTGGAGAAACTCGATGGATGCACGCCTGCTTGATGTTCTCGTTTGTCCGGTCTGCAAGGCCGACCTGATTTACCGTAAAACTGCGGCGGAACTGGTTTGCAAGCCGTGTCGACTGGCTTTCCCGATTCGCGACGATATCCCGGTCATGCTGGAAGACGAAGCGCGTGCGTTGGAAGAAAGCGAGCTTGAATGATGCGTGCGCAGGCAGATTCACCGATGCCGTTCAAGATTGTGGTGCCGGCGCGTTACGCATCGACCCGCCTGCCGGCCAAACCGCTGCTTGATCTTGGCGGTAAACCGATGGTTGTTCGCGTGGCCGAGCGCGGCCTATTGTCGGGCGCCGAGGAAGTCTGGGTGGCCACTGACCATGCCGAGGTGCTGGCAGCGGTGAAACAACACGGTTTATCAGCGCTGATGACGCGTACCGATCACCCGACGGGAACCGACCGTCTGGCCGAAGTCGTCGAACAGCGCGGCTGGAGCGACGATACGATCATCGTCAATGTGCAGGGCGACGAACCGCTGATCGATCCGGCGTTGATTGCTCGCACAGCGCAGCATCTGGCGGATAGCGGCGCGGATATTGCTACGCTGGGTTGTCCGCTAGGCGATGCCGCCGATTTTTTCAACCCCAATGTCGTCAAGCTGACCTGCCGGGAAAATGGTGATGCGCTTTATTTTTCGCGTGCGCCGATTCCCTATGCGCGCGACCACTTTAGCGGAGAAAACGGCAAGTTTTCTCTGCCGGTAGGTTTGCCCGCCTACAGGCATGTGGGGCTGTATGCTTATCGGGCACACTTCCTGCGCGCTTTCGCGCATCTGCCGCCGTCGCCACTGGAGCGCTTCGAGGCTCTCGAACAGTTGCGTGCGCTCAGCAACGGCTTTCGCATCAGTGTGATGATTGTCGATCATCCGCCGCTGCCCGGCGTCGACACGCCCGAAGATGCAAAGCGGATGCAGGAGGCTTTTGCCGCCCGGAGCGATGAGGGTCAAGGCGGCAAAAAAGTATGAGTGGGCAGATCAGGGGTAGATCGGTTCAACTTGCTTTGCTGGGTATCATGTATGGCTTATGACCTAAGTGCTTCCATGTTGCGTGATACTGCAGTTTTGAGTACGCAGTATCAATCTGTGTAGTAAAATTTTTTTAGCATCGTGAATTTTCGAGGCAATTTCGCAATTTTTAACAATATAAAAATACTGTGAATACAATGCAATGACTACATTACCTCCCCATTTATCGCATCCTAAGTATCGCCCCGATGTTGACGGTTTAAGGGCTATCGCGGTGTTGTCGGTTGTTGCTTTTCATGCTTTTCCATCCTCGATGAGAGGCGGTTTCGTTGGTGTTGATATCTTCTTCGTTATCTCGGGTTTTCTAATTTCGACGATTATTTTTGAAAATCTGGAGCGAGAAACTTTTAGCTTTGCTGAATTTTATGCTCGGCGTGTTAGGCGAATTTTCCCCTCATTATCTGTTGTTTTACTGATTTGTATTGTTATTGGCAAGTTGGTTTTATTTCCAGATGAACTCAATCAGCTAGGAAAACATATTATTGCAGGCGCCGGCTTTGTCTCTAATCTTGTGTTGTGGAGCGAAGCGGGTTACTTTGACAATTCTGCCGAAACTAAACCGTTGTTACATCTATGGAGCTTAGGGATAGAAGAGCAGTTTTATATTATTTGGCCTTTATTTTTATGGTTTTTATGGAAGAGAAATTTTAATTTAATTATATTTATCTTAAGTGTCGCATTTATTTCCTTTTATTTAAATATAAAAGGAGTCAAACCTAATCCTGTTGCTACCTTTTATTCTCCACAAACAAGGTTTTGGGAGCTATTATGCGGAAGCATTTTAGCCTGGTTTCTTCTTTATAAGAAAAATAAGTTCTCAATTGTTAGTCTACGTCTGGGGTATTTGCTTAGTAAAATTATTTATCGTAAACAGCCTCTTTCTAATGATAAGCTTTTTTTAAGTTTTATTTCATTTCTTGGTTTCTTTACCTTGGCCTATGGTTTTTGGCGAATTAATAAAACATTAAGTTTTCCTGGTAAATGGGCGATTATACCTATATTAGGGGCTGTGTTGATCATTTTAGCTGGCCCTAAAGCTTGGATCAACCAAAAAATTCTTTCCAATAAAGTTGCTGTTTGGTTTGGTCTAATAAGTTTTCCCCTTTATCTTTGGCACTGGCCGCTGCTGTCCTTTGCAAGGATTGTTGAAAATGGGATGCCTGCACGTAGTATTCGTATTTTGGCAGTGCTACTTTCTATTATTTTTGCCTGGCTTACTATGGTGCTAGTTGAGAGACCATTTAGATTTGGAGAACAAAGAACTAGACTGAAGGTTGCCACGCTTTGTGGATTGATGGTTACAATTGGTTTTGGTGGGTGGCTTATTAGCAAAACAGATTTTTCCCAGTCACAGCAATATGAAAAATTGGCAGTTAAGAGAAAAGGGTTTGAATATGCATTTGGATCTTCTCTTTCTTGGTATAGGGGAAAGAATGACTGGCTATTTTTAGGTAATGCGTATGAAGATACAGTTGCAAAATTAAAGTTAGCTATTATTCCTGATGATACTAGAATACAAAGTATCAAAGAAGATTTTTCAAAAATTGCGACTGAGAGTAGCAAGTATAATACAAAAGTTGTTTTAATTATTGGCCCAAATAAGTCAAGCATTTATCCAGAATATTTACCTGATGGCCTTGTGCCTTCACCTAGAAGATATATTGAGTTTTTCTTGGATAAATTGAGAGAAATTCCTAATCTTACTGTTTATGATCCAACCGCTGATTTATTAACTTTAAAGAGTTCTCAAGGTATTCTTTATTGGATGACCGATACACATTGGAACTATAAAGGCGCTTTTTTAAGTTATTCTGGTTTTTTAAATCTTTTACAATTGCCTGCGCCAAGTATTAGTTTTAAGAATGGGGCTGTTCATAGTGGCGATTTGATTGGTATTTCTAAGTTGAAAAATTTCCCTTTGCATGCTGAGGATAATTGGGATATTGTCTGGAAATATCCTCCTGTATGGGAGGAAAAAGAAATTAGAGGGGAAGAAAAAACACCATTTGGTGAAACCTCGGTTGTGACAAATAAAAAACCACTTTCAGATAAATATATTTGGGTTGTGGGCGATTCTTTTACTAGCGTTTTAAGACCTTATTTTAATTCGACATTTAAAGAAGTACGTTATGTCGGTCATTGGGTAAATAAACTTGAGAATTTACCGTCAGATTTGGCACAGGCAGATAGGAAGCCGGATATAATTGTAGTTGTTAGAGTAGAACGGTCATTTTAAATTAGTTCTTAGATATATTTTAGTGTGGAATTAAAACAACCTGGATCTTAAAAAGTAATAGGTGTAATTATATAGATTTAGTGATTATATTATTTAGGTTTTTTACATATAATGTTTTTTGGTATTGATTTTCATGAAAGAAGTTGTGATTTGTTAGGCGCCAAATAACTATTGTATGAGTGAATCGGTTTTTTTCCGATTCATCGTGAATGAAACGGCTTGGGTTGTGGTTTTCCGTAGAATTGTGTGCGGATACTTTGGTGCTTTGGACAAGTGTCGTAGAATCATTTTCGTTATAATTTTGTTGTATTGCAGGGACACAGTGGCGTAGGTTTCAAGGGTTTCAGGTGTTGGGGCGGAGAAGTTTCAGTAACCGACTGCTGTGTGGTTTGTGATGCAGAATTTTTATGCATTGCCCCGATTAGGGCGTTGCTTCTTTCTTTTCACTGGGGAGATCTATGTCGGCAGGTCTTTTATTTGCGCTGGCGTGCGCAGTCGTTGCGGTAATTTATGGGCTATTCATGACTCGGTGGGTGATTTCCCTGTCGCCGGGCAATGAAAAAATGCAGGAAATTGCACATGCGATCCAGATCGGGGCGTCGGCCTATCTGAATCGTCAGTATTCGATGATTGCGCTTGTCGGCGTCGTGCTGGCTGTGCTGATCGGTGTTTTTCTCGGAAAGCTGATGGCCGTTGGCTTTGTACTCGGTGCGTTGCTGTCCGGTGCGGCGGGCTATGTCGGCATGAACGTTTCGGTGCGCGCCAATGTGCGCACGGCCGAAGCGGCGCGGCGCGGCATTGCGCCGGCGCTGGCCGTGGCTTTCAAGGGTGGTGCGATTACCGGCATGCTGGTGGTTGGTCTTGGCCTGCTTGGTGTGGCTGGCTATTACGCCTGCCTGCTGAGCAGCAGCGGCGACTTTCATCGCGCCGTCGAGCCGCTGGTCGGGCTGGCTTTTGGCGGCTCGTTGATTTCGATTTTTGCCCGTCTGGGCGGCGGCATTTTTACCAAGGGGGCTGATGTCGGCGCGGACCTTGTGGGCAAGGTCGAGGCGGGGATTCCCGAGGATGATCCGCGTAATCCGGCCGTAATCGCCGATAACGTGGGCGATAATGTCGGCGATTGCGCTGGCATGGCCGCTGATTTGTTCGAAACCTACGCCGTGACTGTGGTGGCGACGATGGTACTTGGCGCCATGATGCTCAAGGGTGTGGCGAATGCGAACGACGGGCTGGTGATCTACCCCTTGGTGCTGGGGGGCATTTCGATTCTCGCTTCAATTGCGGGCTGCTTTTTTGTCAAGGCGAATGAGGGCGGAAAGATCATGAACGCGCTCTATCGCGGGCTGGCGGTGGCCGGCGGTTTGGCGCTGGCGGCTTTTTATCCGGTGACGACCAGCCTGCTCGGTGAAGGCGTGACGTTGGCCGATGGCAGCGTGCTCGCCTCGTTCAATATTTTTGCTTCGGCAGTCGTCGGACTGGTTCTGACGGGGCTGCTGGTCTGGATTACCGAGTATTACACCGGCACTGATTTTTCGCCGGTCAAGCATGTGGCGGAAGCTTCGACGACCGGTCATGGCACCAATATCATCGCAGGGCTGGGGATTTCGATGAAGGCGACGGCGATGCCCGTCGTCTGTGTCAGTCTGGCGATTTATCTGACGCACCAGTGGGCGGGACTATACGGTATTGCCATCGCGGCGACCTCGATGCTGTCGATGACCGGCATCATCGTGGCGCTTGATGCGTATGGGCCAATTACCGATAACGCGGGGGGCATTGCCGAAATGTCGGGGCTGCCGCAGGAAGTGCGTGATGTGACCGATCCGCTTGATGCCGTCGGTAATACGACCAAGGCCGTCACCAAGGGTTATGCCATCGGTTCGGCCGGGCTGGCCGCGCTGGTGCTGTTTGCCGATTACACACATGCACTGGAAGCGCGGAATTTCGTGACGACTTTCGATCTCTCCGATCATATGGTCATCATCGGCCTTTTCATCGGCGGTCTGATTCCTTATCTTTTCAGCGCTATGGCGATGGAGTCGGTCGGCCGTGCCGCCGCTGCGGTCGTGCTTGAAGTGCGCCGTCAGTTCAAGGAAATCCGCGGCATTATGGACGGTACTGCGAAGCCTGATTATTCACGCGCGGTCGGTATTCTGACATCGGCGGCCATCCGCGAAATGATCCTGCCTTCGCTGCTACCGGTCGGCGTTCCCGTACTGCTCGGCATGTTGCTTGGGCCGAAAGCGCTGGGCGGCTTGCTGATGGGAACGATCATTACCGGCCTGTTCGTCGCCATTTCGATGACGACCGGCGGCGGTGTCTGGGATAATGCCAAGAAATATATTGAAGACGGTCACTTCGGCGGCAAAGGTTCGGAGGCGCACAAAGCGTCGGTGACGGGCGATACGGTCGGCGATCCTTACAAAGATACGGCTGGTCCGGCGGTCAATCCGCTGATCAAGATCATCAACATTGTGGCGCTGATGATCGTGCCGATGTTGCCGCTGGCGACCTGAACCTAAACGCTCTTGCCGGAGGCTAAACACCCCAGCCGGACTGGCATATCTCACAGAAGCAAAAAAGGCAGCGCGTGGGCGCTGCCTTTTTTATGCCGAAGCTGCCGGTAGGGATGTCATTTGGGGGGTACGTGGCATTCCTCTGAAACCCGTGTGGATAGGGCGTTTCCGAGCGGATGCCTCTGAAACCCTTATAAATAAAGGGCTGGCGGGCGGGGTGCCCGGAGATGCCCTGTTTACAAGGGCTTCAGAGCATCCCCCTTGGAGAGGCCCTAAATACGCGGGCTAGCGGGCAGGCACCCGGAAGAACCTAAAAATAAGGATTGTCTAACTGTAGGTGCTGGCTCCGCCTGCGAGGCCTCTTTTGATGCGGTTGCGCTGTGCGGCAGCGCGCCCCGCTGACTTTCCTACCTTCTTTATTTGCCTCGCCAAAGAAAGTCAGCAAAGAAAGGCGACCCCAGGCGCAGAAGACTCCTTGCCGCGGGTTGCTAGGCGGCGGGCTTGATCAACTCGCTCGCGCTTAGACAATCAAGTCCTTGCTTCCGACAAGCCGCCCCGCGCCTGCGGCTGCGCCTAAAGGGGTTTCTGGGTGCTTCGTAGTTATCGAATATGCAAAAGAGCATGCTCGGAAATCCGCACAAATAGAACAGAAAACATAAATCGCTCTGAAGCCCTCTAAATACGCGGGGTTCAGGGCATCAAAAAACATAAACAAAAAATAGCGTCTTCCTTTGTAAAAATACGGCGTTGTTGTGTTGGCCTAGCTTTGCCGTACTGAATGGTCTGTCTGCGGCTTACCGCCTTGTCTTTTGGCAAAGTCGAGCCGCTATAGATTGTCTGGTTTTTAAAAAGGGCTGCCCGCAACCCCGCGTGGATAGGGCGTTTCCGAGCGTAGGGTTCTGAAACCCTTATAAATAAAGGGCTGGCGGGTAGGGTGCCCGGAGATGCCCTGTTTACAAGGGCTTCAGAGCATCCCCTTTGGAGAGGGCCTAAATACGCGGGCTTCAGGCCACCTCTTTTTGGAGATGCGCCTGCGCTCTCGCACCACGCGTTTTTCCAATTTTCCCCATGTCGGGGAGAGGCCCCAAAACCCGCGCAGATAAAGGACTTCAGGGCACCTGCCGGGAGGCGCCCTATTATAAGGGTTTTAGTATGCTCCTTCGGAGATGCCCTATCCACGCAGGGTTCAGGGGCGCGCCTTTTTTATCTCTCACGCCGATGGGTGACTCAAGGCGGCGACCTGTGGATTCAGCGTGTATAGCCCTGTCAGCCTGGCCTGGGCGAGAATGTGTCCATGCAGGGCGGCGCGCGCTTGGGCGCCGGTAAATTTGCCCTCGATCGGCAGGCGCTCGACGTCCAGCGCATAGAGCGTGAAGATGTAGTGGTGGACGATTTCGTCATTCCATGGCGGGCAGGGGCCATCGTAGCCAAAGTAATCGCCGCGCATGTCGTGATCACTCGCGAACCAGGTCGTGTAATCGTTGAGTCCCTGGCGCGCGCCGTGTAGCGCAGCCGGGCCGGCTTTGCCGCGCGGCGTCACTTCTTTGGAAAATTCTCCTGCACGGATTTCACGCAGATCCGCCGGCAGATCGATCAGCGTCCAGTGAAAGAATTCGATGCGCGGCAGGCTGGCCGGTACGCTGCGTCCTTCCTGGTTGACGTCGTCGCCCTGGCTCGGGACGTCCGGATCGTGGCAGATCAGCGCAAAGGATTGGGTTTTTTCCGGCACTTCGCTCCATGCCAGATGCGGATTCATGTTTTTGCCGAGGCAAACATGGTGCGTCGGATCGGGCTGGCAAAAGGAAAAATCCCCAGGGATGTTTTGACCCTCGGTGAAGCTGTTGCTGCTAAGTTTCATAGCGCGATCTCCTCGTTGGGGGCTGAAAGGCTCAGGCTTTCCGTTGAAAATCCCGCAGCCGAAAGCCCATAATGAAAAGTGTCATGAAATACGTCGCGGCGGCGAGCGGCACCAGCCATATCAGCCGGAGCAGGCGCTCGGTAGATGTCCAGCGTAACCATTCCGTATCCTGACCGCCGGCCAGCCAGAGCACGCTGCCCATGCATAGCAGCGCCAGCGCTAGTTTGCCATAAAACGCCAGCCAGCCAGGTTGTGGCGTATAGATGGCATGGCGACGCAGGCCGCGGTAGAGCAGTGCGGCGTTAAGGCAAGCCGCCAGTCCGATCGCCAGCGCCAGTCCGGCGTGTTGCAGCCAGCCGATCAAGGCCAGGTTGAGCGCCTGTGTCATGCCGAGCGTCAGAATGCCGATCTTGACCGGCGTGCGGATATTCTGGCGGGCATAAAAACCGGGCGCCAGCACCTTGACAAGGATCATGCCCAGCAGGCCGATGCTGTAGGCGACCAGCGCATTGCGCGTCATGAGCACGTCATGGGCGGTAAAGGCCCCGTGATGGAAGAGCGTGGCGATCAGCGGCACGGCGATGATCGCCAGTGCTACGGCAGCGGGCGCGGCCAGCAGAAAGGTCAGGCGCAGGCCCCAGTCGAGCAGCTTTGAGTATTCTTCCGTATTGTCACTGGCGTGGTATTTGGCAAGTGAGGGTAAAAGGATGGTGCCCAGCGCAGCGCCCAGCAGACCGGCGGGAAATTCCATCAGCCGGTCGGCGTAATACAGCCAGGAGACGCTGCCGGTATCGAGGAAGGAAGCGAAGATGGTGTTGATCAGCAAACTGATTTGCGAAACCGAAACGCCAACTACGGCTGGCGCCATCAGTTTGAGGATGCGGCGTACGCCCTCATCCCGCCAGTCAAGGACAAAGCGCGGCAGCATGCCGATGCGCTTGAGGCTGGGCAGCTGGAAGGCAAGCTGTAATGCGCCGCCGAGGAAAACTGCCCAGCCGAGCGCCATGACTGGCTGCGAAAAATGAGGAACGGCAAACAGCGCCATGCCGATCATGGCGACGTTGAGCAGAACCGGCGTGAATGCCGGCACGGCAAAGCGGCTCCAGGTATTGAGAATACCGCCGGCGAGCGCGACCAGCGACATGAACAGGATATAAGGGAAGGTGATGCGCGTCAGCGTGACCGTGAGCGCAAATTTATCCGGCACATCTGTAAAACCCGGCGCAGAAACATATACCAGCAACGGTGCGCCGACCATACCGAGCAATGTGACCCCAAGCAGGACAAGGAACAGCAGCGTCGCCACACGGTCAATCAGGTGCTTTGCCTCGAAATCACCGTTTTTGTTCTTGTATTCGCCGAGAATGGGGACAAAAGCCTGTGAGAATGCGCCTTCGGCAAAAAGCCGGCGCAACAGATTGGGTAGTTTGAAAGCAACAAAAAAAGCGTCGGTCATCATGCCGGCGCCAAAAACGCGGGCGATGACGAAGTCGCGCACGAATCCGAGAATGCGCGAGAGCAGGATCATACCGCTGACGGTGGCGAGCGCTTTGAGCAGGTTCATCGTTGTTTTTCTTTCAGGTCATCATCTTATTCCATTTCCGGATTCAGGCGATTTAACGCTGTTCGAGTATTATCGGCCACCTGCGCAATTTCGATACGAATTCTGGCAGTGTTCTGCGGCCCAGTGCTGATACCGAACGTTGCCGGGAATTTTGCATGAATATCGGCAGGGCTAAAGAGTGGAAAATTCTTGCGTAGAGCGGCATGTCACTGTAAAATCGCCCACTTTCGATTAACCCCTACTTTATTTAGGACAAAGATTCATGGCCAATAGCGCACAAGCGCGCAAGCGCGCCCGCCAAGCCAACACGCATCGCACCCACAACGCCAGTCTGCGCTCAACCCTGCGCACGGCCGTTAAGCGCGTGCAAAAGGCGATTCTCGCCGGTGATCAGGCGGCGGCAAAGAATATTTATCAAGAATCGGTTTCGGTGATCGATCGGATTGCCGACAAGGATGTGATTCACAAAAATAAGGCGGCGCGTCATAAGAGCCGGCTGTCGGCGCAGATCAAAGCGCTTGCAGGCTGATTTTTGACGCTTGAAGCGCATTTGGAATCGTTATAAACGGCGTCTATAGACGCCGTTTTGTTTTTCTGTCTAACAAGGCAGAAAAATGGAGTGGATGTATGCATCAGAATATGCGTTGTTGGGCGTATTGCAGCGCAGGCATGATGTACAAGCCCCGGCTTTTCCCTTAAAATCCTTCCCCTGCCGGAAAATTTTTCCAGCAGATTTTTTCGATTTCATCAGAATATGCGGTTGCGTGGTTTTGGTTTTGTAATCCTTCCGGCGGCGCGAGCCGCCGTTTCATTTTAAGCGTCCGCTATTGAGCGGAGCGGAATATCAGGAGATGTTGATGTCCCATGTAATGAATACATACGCCCGTTTGCCGGTGGCATTGAGCCACGGTGAAGGGAGCTGGGTCACTGATACTGAAGGGAAGCTCTACCTGGACGCACTGGCCGGGATTGCCGTGTCGACACTCGGCCATAACCATCCCGACCTAATCATGGCCATTTCCGCACAGGCTGGCCGTTTACTACATAGTTCCAATATATACCGCATGCCACAACAGGAGCAGCTGGCTGACAAGTTGGCCGTGCTATCAGGCATGCAGGAAGTGTTTTTCTGCAATTCTGGCTGTGAGGCCAATGAGGCGGCAATCAAGCTGGCGCGTTTTTATGGGCACCGGCGTGGTATTGACGAACCGCAGATTATCGTCATGGAAAAAGCTTTTCATGGACGTACATTGGCGACTTTGTCGGCAACCGGAAACCGTAAGGCGCAGGCGGGATTCGAGCCGCTCGTCCCCGGTTTTATCCGCGCGCCATTCAACGATCTGGCTGCCATCCATGCGCTTGCCGAACAGAATCCATCGATTGTCGCCGTCATGATCGAGGTCGTGCAAGGCGAGGGGGGCGTGCACATGGCGGATATCGAGTATCTGCGCGCTTTGCGCACCTTATGCGATGAACGCGGCTGGTTGCTGATTTGCGATGAAGTGCAGTGCGGTATGGGGCGCACCGGCACCTGGTTCGCCTTTCAGCATGCTGGCATCGTCCCTGATGTCGCCACGCTGGCCAAAGGATTGGCCGGTGGCGTGCCGATTGGCGCCTGTCTGGCGGCGGGCAAGGCAGCGGGGTTGTTCGGGCCGGGTAACCACGGCTCGACTTTTGGCGGCAACCAGTTGGCAACGACAGCGGCATTGACGGTGCTGAACGTCGTCGAGCGTGATGGCCTGATGGGTAATGCGATCCGGCAGGGCGCGCTGATTCGCAATGGCCTGGGAGCTGCGCTGGCGGGTGTCCGTGGGGTTGTCGATATCCGTGGCCAGGGGCTGATGATTGGTATCGAACTTGATCGGCCATGCGCCGAGCTGATGACACGTGCACTGTCGATTGGGTTGCTCATCAATGTAACGGCCGAAAAGGTAATTCGTTTGCTGCCGCCACTGACGTTTTCCGAGGAAGAGTCGAAGGAGCTGGTTGCCCGTCTCGCAGAATTGATCCACGACTTTCTGAAGATTTAATCGGAGTTGACGATGACAACCGGCAATTCGACTTCCGCCGTCAAGCATTTTCTGCAATTCAAGGACTTTACACGCGAAGAATTTTCCTACCTATTTGAACGGACGCGCTGGATCAAAGCGCAGTTCAAGGGGTATCAGCGCTATTGGCCGCTGGCCGACCGTACGCTGGTCATGATTTTCGAGAAAGCGAGCACGCGTACACGCCTGTCGTTCGAGGCGGGGATGCAGCAGCTTGGCGGCAATGCCATTTACCTCAATACGCGTGATTCGCAACTCGGGCGTGGCGAGCCGGTGGAAGATGCCGCCCAGGTCATGTCGAGAATGTGCGATCTGATCATGATCCGGACATTTGAGCAGCGTATCGTCGAACGTCTGGCCTCTGCGTCACGGGTGCCGGTTATCAACGGACTGACCAACGAATTTCACCCGTGCCAGATCATGGCCGATATTTACACCTACATCGAACAGCGCGGGCCGATACAGGGAAAAACCGTGTGCTGGATCGGCGACTCAAACAATATGTGCTACACCTGGCTACAGGCGGCAGAAACGCTTGATTTCAAGGTCAATGTCTCGACGCCGCCAGGTTACGAAATCAAGCCTGAACTGGCCGGTTTAAAGAATACCGGTCATTTCGAATGTTTTTCCGATCCGCTGGCGGCAGCGCAGGGCGCCGACATCGTGACGACGGATGTATGGACATCAATGGGCTTTGAGGTAGAAAACGAGGCCAGATTGCGCGATTTTGCCAATTGGCGGGTAGATGCCGCCATGATGCGTCTTGCCAGGCCAGACGCGATCTTCCTGCACTGCTTGCCGGCACATCGTGGTGAAGAGGTGACAGCAGAGGTTATTGATGGCGCGCAGAGCCGTGTTTGGGACGAGGCCGAGAACCGGCTGCATGTGCAGAAAGCATTGATGGAGTACCTGGTGCTTGGCCGCGTCTGAGTGCGCCAGATTTTGCATGATGGATTGGTAGATTGAGAGTTCGTGACGCAGCCGGATAAGGCTGCATTTGTAAAATACGCAAGCATGGAGCAATGGAAATGAGCGATATCAAAAAAGTGGTTCTCGCCTATTCAGGCGGCCTCGACACCTCGGTCATCCTCAAATGGTTGCAGGATGTTTACCAGTGCGAGGTCGTTACCTTTACGGCGGATCTCGGCCAGAACGAAGAGCTGGAACCGGCGCGTGCCAAGGCATTGAAGTTGGGCATCAAGCCGGAAAACATTCATATCGAAGATCTCTGCGAAGAATTCGTGCGCGACTACGTTTTTCCGATGTTCCGCGCCAATGCGGTCTATGAAGGCGAATACCTGCTGGGCACGTCTATTGCGCGGCCGCTGATCGCCAAACGCATGGTTGAAATCGCCAAACAGACCGGCGCGCAGGCGGTCTGCCATGGCGCGACGGGCAAAGGCAACGATCAGGTGCGTTTCGAGCTGGGTGCATATGCGCTTAACCCGAACATCAAGATCATCGCTCCGTGGCGTGAGTGGGATCTACTTTCGCGCGAGAAGCTGCTGGCTTATGCGGAAAAGCATGGCATTCCGATCGAGATGAAGCATAAACAGGGCGGCTCCCCCTATTCGATGGATGCGAATATGCTGCACATCAGTTACGAAGGCCGTCATCTCGAAGACCCGTCGGCGGAGGCTGAAGCGTCGATGTGGCGCTGGACGGTTTCTCCGGAGGCCGCGCCCGACAAGGCGGAATACGTTGACCTGGAATTTGCTAAAGGCGATCTCGTCGCCATCAATGGTGAGCGTATGAGTGCCGACAAACTGCTGCGCAAGCTCAATGAGCTTGGCGGCAAACACGGCATCGGTCGGCTCGATCTCGTTGAGAACCGCTATGTCGGCATGAAATCGCGCGGCTGTTATGAAACGCCGGGCGGCACGATTCTGTTGAAAGCGCATCGCGCCATGGAATCCATCACGCTTGATCGAGAAGTTGCACACCTTAAGGATGATTTGATGCCCCGTTACGCCAGCCTGATTTATAACGGCTACTGGTGGGCGCCGGAGCGTATTGCCCTGCAGGCGCTGATCGACCACACGCAGCAAAATGTCAACGGCTGGGTGCGCCTCAAACTGTATAAAGGCAACGTCGTCGTCGTCGGCCGGGATTCGAAGACTGACTCGCTGTTCGATCCTACCATCGCCACCTTCGAGGATGATGCGGGTGCGTTCGACCAGAAAGATGCGGGTGGCTTTATCAAGCTCAACGCATTGCGCATGCGCATCGCTGCCAACCACAGGGCGCGCAAGGGCTGATCGAAGGATTGCCGCGTTGTTTGCTTTCCCCCGCGACGCCGCCTTCCGGGGCGGCGTCTTGCGTAGACTGCCAAGGTATTCCCGTCCGTGCTGGAGCAATTCATCCTATGATTTCACGGGCTGAACGGCTGATGTGAGCGGCCAGATGCCGATTTATTCGAGGAGCCAGTAAAAATGCCGAGTTTTGATTTTTCTTCCGAAGTCGATATGGTTGCACTGAAAAATGCGCTCGATGTCGTCAGTCGCCAAATCGATGCGCGTTACGATTTCAAAGGCACATCGGCCAAAGTCGAACTCAACGACAAGGATAAGCTCATTACCTTGTTTGGCGATTCCGAATTCCAGCTGGGGCAGATCAAGGACATTCTGTTTCCGGCGATGGAAAAAAAGGAAAAGGAAAGCGTCAAACGGCTTGACCCGCAAGCCGTACAGAAAATTTCCGGCAACAAGGTCAAGCAGGAACTGAAGGTCAAAATCGGCATCGAGACTGAGCTGGCGAAGAAAATCGTCAAGATGGTCAAGGAAGCCAAGCTCAAGGTTCAGGCCACGATCCAGGGCGATGCCGTGCGCGTTTCCGGCGCCAAGCGTGACGATTTGCAGTCGTGCATTGCGCTGGTGACCAAAACCATTACCGATTACCCGATCAAGGCGGGCAATTTCCGTGATTGAGTCTGTGCCACAATCTGCGGCGGATGCGCTCGTGCAGTACCCGCCGCAGCTGCCTGGGTAACGTCTCCTTTGACCGCCATTTCCCGCATCCCCGATCACGCCGCCGACCCGCAGATACCAGCGGAACGGGAAGATAGGGCGCCGGGTGCGTTATCCCCAGGCGCGTTATCCCTATCCTGGGCGGACGAATTGCGCCGGGTTTCCAGCGCGGTGAGCAAAACAAACCTGCGTGTTGCACCCGGTCATCAGCGGATTTTTTACCTGTTGCATTGGCGGACGAACAGCCGGAAAAATCTCCAGGCATTCGGTGTATCGCTGCGCAAGGGACGCGATCCGGACAATGCCGAAGAATGGTGGGATCTTGAATCGGCGCTGCGCAGACGGCCGCCTTATGTCAGCGACGAAGATCTCCAGATCATCGCCCTGCTGCTGGCGGCACAGGGGAGCAGCAACGGATTGCGCGCCTTCAGTCTGGAAGCGCCGCAAAGCGCGGAAATTCTGCGGCGAATGGCGCGTACCGGGCGCTTGTGCCCAGCGTCGGATCTGTCGCCGCTGACACTGGCCGGCGCCCGCCCGGCGGCCTTGCTCTGGCAGCATGGGCGCGACGGCTTGCAGCACCCCCTGTTGCAGGTATCGCCGTCGGCTGACCTGATCATCCCGTTGACGCCGCCGTGGTACATCGACTTTGAGGCCGGCGTCATTGGAGAGATCGGGCTTTCCGGGCCGCGGGAAACCCTGACTTTGCTGCTGTCTTCCCCCGGATTGTCGGCGCGTGAGGCGGCCCGGATCCGCGCTGCGCTTGGCGATAGCGGAAGTAACCTGCGTTTGCCCGCCATTGATGCGGCAGTGTTGCGCCAGATCCGCAGCGCGCCGGTGGCCTTATTGCGTCTATACTCGATCACGACCCATGGCAATACGGCCTGGCGCGCTTACCAGGCGCAGGATGGGCGTGACCTGTTTGACCTGGCCGAGCCGATTTTTCGTTACGAAGATGCCGAGGTTCGTCCCGGCGATGTGGATGATTTCTGCTGCCTGCCGGATGGCGAGGCTGTGCATGTTGTCAGGTGCACCGAACAGGAACGCGCGTTGCTGGCGTATCTGCACCGGGCAGGGCTGCAAGCCGTGCCCGATGGCGTGCTGCGTGCCTTCGGCAGTCCGCCGGACGGTGTCTATGGTCTGGCCCGGGAGGAAGACTGGCCGGCCTTCATGCGACAGAAATTGGAGCAATTACGGGATGCCGGGTGGCAGATCGAGTTCGACAGCGATTTTCGCCATCACTTTGTCGAGGTTGATGCCTGGGATGCGGCGCTGATCGACGCGGGGAACGACTGGTTCGATCTCGACATGGGTATCGTTGTCGAAGGCGAGCGCGTGCCTCTGGCGCCGCTGCTGGCGGCCTTGTTCCGGCGCGATGGGCGTTGGCGGGACATCGTTCAGGTCAACGGTATCGACGATGCCGAATTCGTCGAGCTGAGGATGCCCGATCTGCGCCGCGTGCGCGTGCCGGCGGCGCGCCTGAAACCTCTGGCGTTGGCGCTGGTCGATCTTTTTGACCGATTGCCGGAAGGCCCCCATCTGCGCATTTCGCGTTTTGATGCGCCGCGTTTGCGCGAATTCAGTGACCCGCGGCGCTGGCAGTTCAATGGACAGCGCGACGTGCTGGCGCTGGCCGATCGTCTGCGTTCGGCGCAGGGCATCGGTGACATCGAGCCGCCGCGCGGCTTGGCGCTTGATCTGCGCCGCTATCAGCGGGAAGGGCTGGCCTGGCTGCAGTTCCTGCGCGAACAGAATCTGGCGGGCATTCTGGCGGACGATATGGGGCTGGGCAAAACGGCGCAGGCACTCGCCCATCTCTTGCTGGAAAAAGAGTCCGGCCGCCTTGATCGGCCGGCGCTGGTTGTACTGCCCACCTCGTTGATTTTCAATTGGCGCAACGAGGCGATGCGCTTTGCCCCCGGGCTATCGGTACTTTCCCTGCATGGCGCCGAGCGGAAAGTGCGGTTTGCCGAAATCGCCGATCATGATGTCGTCTTGACAACCTATCCGCTGCTCTGGCGCGATGCCGATGCACTGACGCGCCATCCTTATCATCTGCTCATTCTCGACGAGGCGCAGACGGTCAAGAACGCCCGCAGCCGCAGTGCCGAGATTGTCCGCCGTATCGAGGCGCGGCACCGTCTTTGCCTGACGGGAACGCCGCTGGAAAACCATCTTGGCGAACTGTGGAGTCAGTTCGATTTTCTGCTGCCGGGGTTTCTTGGCAGCCGCAGCAATTTCACGCGCTACTGGCGGACGCCGATCGAGAAGATGGAAAACAGGCCGCGCCGTGACCTGCTGGCGCGCCGGGTGCGGCCATTCATCCTGCGACGCCGCAAGGAAGACGTGGCGCGAGAACTGCCGCCGAAGACCGAGATTGTGCGCAAAGTATCATTGAGCGGCGGGCAGCGCGATCTCTATGAAACGGTGCGTGTCGCCATGGATGCAGCGGTGCGCGAAGAAGTATTCAGCAAAGGCTTCGGGCACAGTCAAATCGTGATTCTCGATGCCTTGCTCAAACTACGCCAGGTTTGCTGCGACCCGCGCCTGGTCAGGCTGCCGCTGGCACAGCGCGTCAAAGAGCGCGCCAAGCTGGAGCTGCTGATGACCCTGTTGCCCGGGTTGATCGAGGAAGGGCGGCGTATTCTGGTGTTTTCGCAATTCACGCAGATGCTGGCGCTGATCGAAGCTGCGCTCAGGCAGAAAAGTCTCGACTACGCGCTGCTGACAGGTGATACGAAAGACCGCGAAACGCCGGTGCGCCGTTTCCAGTCGGGAGAGGTGCCGGTATTTCTGATCAGTCTCAAGGCTGGTGGCATTGGCCTGAACCTGACGGCGGCGGATACGGTCATCCATTTCGATCCCTGGTGGAACCCGGCGGCCGAAAACCAGGCGACCGACCGGGCGCACCGAATTGGCCAGGACAAGCCGGTTTTTGTCTACAAACTGATTGTTGCCGGCAGTATCGAGGAAAAAATTCTGGCACTGCAAGAGCGCAAGGCCGGTCTGGCCGACGGCATTCTCTCGGATGATCGCGCCGTCCGCTTCAAGTTTGGCGAGGAAGACGTTGCCGCGCTTTTCGCGCCGCTGCCGTCCTGATGCCCTGAACCCCGCGTAAACAGGGCTTCTCCGGCACCCCTACCCTGAAGCCCTTTATTTATAAGGGTTCCAGAGGCAACCGCCCGCAAACGCCCTATCCACATGGGGTTCAGAGGGGCACCCTGATCACCTTACACAACGGCTCGACTTTACCA